>LBJMC04200__coassemble_162_pt1 | contig 86589 bp, 75 predicted proteins | sample LBJMC04200__metabat2_low_PE_022 | metagenome-assembled genome bin LBJMC04200 | reverse complement strand
AACTGATCCACCCGATCGCTATGAGCCAGGGTCTTACCTTCGCTATCCGTGAAGGCGGACGTACTGTAGGATCAGGCCGTGTTGCTTCCGTTATCGAATAAACAAAATAGTACCAACAGGTACACAATGTCCAAGCATAAGATTGCCCCGGAGCCGTAAGGCTTCCGGGGTTTTTCTGTAATTGTCGGGGAGAGGAGGCTTTGTATTGTCAAGAAAAAAACCAAAAATGGAATTCCGTTATTATCAGCTGCCTTTTGAAAGCCCGATTCTGGCCCAGCTTCTGAATAATAAACATCTGAAATTCAAGGGTTTTTTCCGTACCTGTGTATTTCTTCCCTGTGCGACTTCTCTGGTTTCCTATTCCCTGATCTTCCGTTCACTTTTTGCCACAGACGGGCTGATCAACAGTATCCTGATCAATCTGGGGATTCTGGATACGGGATACAATTTTCTGGGGAACGCCACAAGCGCCAAGGTTGTGATCATTCTTGCGCTTATCTGGAGATGGACGGGTTACAACATGGTATTCTATCTTGCCGGTCTGCAGAATATTGAATATTCTGTGTATGAGGCAGCTAAAATAGACGGGGCCAGCGGATGGAAAACTTTCTGGAAGATTACGGTATGCTGATGTGTGGAGTACTGTTCTGTTCGATTCCTATCATGATCGTATTTTTTGTACTGCAGAAACAATTTGCGGAAGGAATCACCGGAGAGGTGAAATAAAACAAGGAGGAAAGCAGATGGACTTTTTTGATTACGCGCTTGTAAAGGAACCGGAATATTTTTGCGATAAAAGACTGATGGCCCATTCGGATCACAGATATTATGCCTCCGTACAGGAAATGGAGGAGGGGGAAAGCTCTTTTTGCAAAAGTCTGAACGGATTGTGGAAATTTCATTATGCCCGGAATTACGAGGCGACGGTAAAAGGATTTGAAAAAGAAGATTACTGCTGTAAAGCCTGGGAAGATATCTATGTCCCCGCCCATATCCAGATGGAGGGGTATGACGCGCCTCAGTATGCCAACGTGCAGTACCCGTGGGAAGGCCATGAGGATATAGGCCCGGGAGAGATTCCCCAGCATTTCAATCCTGTCGCAAGCTATGTGAAATATTTTGATATCCCGGAAAATATGCAGGGAAAACGTATCTTTATTTCCTTCCAGGGCGCGGAGAGCGGGCTGGCGTTATGGCTGAACGGTCATTTTGCAGGCTATAGTGAGGACTCTTTCACCCCGTCGGAGTTTGAACTGACAGATTATGTGAAAGAGGGGGAGAACAAACTGGCGGTGCAGGTCTTCAAATGGACTTCCGGAAGCTGGTGCGAGGATCAGGATTTTTACCGTTTCTCCGGCATTTACAGAGATGTTTATCTGTACACTGTTCCGGAGGTGCATGTGAGGGACCTGGAAATTCGCGCAACTCCCGATGAATCTCTGGACAGCGGGGAACTTGAGGTAAAGATGAATCTATGGGGCGCAGGCCGGATCCGCGCAGTCCTGTCCGGATATGGGGAGATTTTCCGGGAGACGGAATGTTTGGCGGATACGAATGGAAAAATATCCATGAGCGTCAGACACCCCCGGCTGTGGAGCGCGGAAACTCCCTGGCTTTATGATCTTGTTATAGAAGTTTACGATAACGAAGGCAGCCTTCAGGAAGTGATCCCTGAGAAAGTCGGATTCCGCAGATTTGAGATGAAAAACGGGATCATGACGCTGAACGGAAAGCGGATTGTCTTTAAAGGTGTGAACCGGCACGAATTCAGTTCCGTTACAGGAAGGAACGTTTCAGAAGAGGAGCTGCGACAGGATCTGTCGACAATGAAACGGAATAACATCAACGCGATCCGTACCTGTCATTATCCCAACAGTTCCATGTTTTACCGGCTTTGCGATGAATACGGGCTTTATCTGATCGATGAAGTGAATCTGGAGTCGCATGGATCCTGGGACAATATGGGGAAACCTCTGGACGAGTCTTTTGTGGTTCCCTACAATAAACCGGAATGGCTCAATATGATGCTGGACCGGACGAATTCTATGTATCAGAGAGACAAAAACCACCCGTCCATACTGATCTGGTCCTGTGGAAACGAATCCTTTGGAGGGAAGGATATCTTTGAAATGTCTCAGTTCCTGCGGAAAGCGGATCCTTCCAGGCTTGTGCATTACGAGGGCGTATTCCGCGACAGGACATACAATGAAACGAGCGATATAGAAAGCCAGATGTATACTCCCGTAGAAAAGATCAGAGAATTTCTGGCAAAGGACGACAGTAAGCCGTTTATCTGCTGCGAGTACGCCCATGCCATGGGAAATTCCTGCGGAGCCATGCACAAGTATACGGATCTGGCTGATACGGAGCCAAAATATCAGGGCGGTTTTATCTGGGATTATATAGACCAGACGATTTATAAAAAAGACCGTTACGGCAGGGAGTTTCAGGCATACGGAGGAGATTTCGGAGAACGTCCCACGGACTATAATTTCTGCGCCAACGGTATCGTATACGGAGGCGACAGATCCGAATCCCCCAAAATGCAGGAAGTGAAATATAATTATCAGGGAATAAAAGCGGAGCCGGATGCGACTTCTGTGATAATAAAGAATAAGAATCTTTTTATAAACACGGACAGTTACATCTGTAAAGTGACAGTTGCCAGGGACGGACGGGAGATCCGAAAAGGAACTCTGGAAACATCTGTAGAGCCTCTCGGTGAAAAAACCTACCGTCTGCCTTTCGAAAAAGAAACGCTTCCCGGAGAGTATACGGTAACCGTGTCTTTCCATCTGAAAGAAGAAACCATATGGGCGGAAGCCGGATATGAGATTGCTTTCGGACAATATGTATACTCTGTGGAAAAAGAGGATAAGCCGGCTGCGCAAAAAAAAATCAGGGTGATCAGAAACTACCATAATCTCGGCGTCAGGGGAGATGAGTTTGAAGCGGTTTTTTCTTATCTGAACGGAGGGCTGGCGTCTTACAAATATGGCGGGAGAGAAATGATCGAAGCAATTCCGCGGCCGAATTTCTGGAGAGCGCCGACAGATAATGACTGCGGCAATCTGATGCCTATGCGTTACAGTCAGTGGAAAATTGCCAGTATGTATCTGAACCATAAGGATTTCAGAAAAGGAACCTACGATACAGTGCTGCTGCCCGAAGTTGAAGAAGGAGAAGAGACTGTAAAAATCACGTTTACCTATATCATGCCCACCAATCCTGCGGCGTTTTGCCGTCTGTCCTATGAGGTGACCGGAGATGGAAAAATCAGGACCACTCTGAAATATGATCCTGTAAAAGAATTGGGAGATATGCCGGAATTCGGAGTTATGTTTAAGCTGAACGCGGATTACAGCAATATTGAATGGTATGGACTGGGCGCTGAATCCACTTATGCCGACCGAAAAAAAGGAGCAAAGCTGGGAATTTACAGGAGTACTGTTTCGGAGAGCGTGGAGAGATATGTTGTTCCTCAGGAATGTGGAGCAAAAGAAGAGGTACGCTGGGCGAAGGTCACAGACCGGAAGGGCAGAGGAATGTTGTTTGAAATGGATAAAGCCAGCGGGCCTATGATGTTTTCCGCTCTTCCCTACACACCCCATGAGATGGAAAACGCAATGCATCCCTATGAACTGCCCCGGATACATTATACTGTGATCCGCGCTGCAAAAGCGCAGATGGGAGTGGCGGGAGATGATGCCTGGGGCGCATGCACCCATCCGGAATATCTGTTAAACGCAGATAAAGAAATGATGTTCAGCTTCTCGTTTAAAGGATTGTAAAGACGAAAAAGGGTCTTCTGAATAATCAGAAGGCCCTTTTTTGTTGACTTTTGAAAATACCTGTATTATATTGCTCATTAAATAATATTTATGATTAACGGGAGAGTACAATGAGAAATCTATATTTTGTCCGTCACGGACAGACCATCTGGAATGTGGAAAACAAGATCTGCGGAGCCACGGATATCGCGCTGACGGAAGAAGGACACCGTCAGGCGGAAGAACTGGGCGAGGAGATCCGCCGCCAGGGGATTAAGGCGGACGTGATTTTATATTCGCCTCTGATCCGGGCGGCGGATACAGCCAGACATATATCGGAAATTACAGGGATCCCGGACAGAGTGGAACCGAGGCTGAAGGAGCAGAACTTCGGGAAATATGAATCTACCCCCAGAAATGGAAAAGAATTCCAGGAGGCCAAAAGGCAGTTCATATCCGGATATGAGGGCGGGGAATCCATGTTCCGCCTGGCCCAGAGAATCTATAACCTGCTGGATGAGATAAGGGATGACAAAGAGGAAAAGACATATATTCTCGTAGCGCATAACGGGATAGCCCGGGTGGTAAATTCATATTTTCACGAGATGACCAACGAAGAATACGCGTCTTTTGGAATAAAGAACTGCCAGATACTGAAATATAGTTTTTAAAGGAATGCGCGGCGTCTGCGGGACTCCACGCCGTATACGACATAATACAGAAACGAAAAAAGATCTGCCTGATCCGTAAAGAGAAAGGGCGGATCTTTTTTTGTGCGCACGTTTTTTTACAAAGATTTTACAGGAGCGGGATTTTGAATTTTACGTTCCGATCATAAAATAGCACTTGTCAATGAGGAAAACAACTGAATAAAGAAATATAAGAAGAGGAGACTATTTATCATGAAGAAAAAAATTGTAAGTATTTTAACAGCAGCTATGATCGGAACCACAGCATTCGCATCTGTAGTAAGCGCGGCAAGCGGAACGATCAACGTAATTTCCCGTGAGGATGGTTCCGGTACACGAGGCGCTTTCATCGAGCTGTTCGGCATCGAGGAAGAGAAAGACGGCGAGAAAGTTGATATGACGACTCAGGACGCCAGCATCACAAACAGCACTTCCGTTATGATGACAACTGTAGCAGGCGATGAGAATGCTATCGGATATATCTCTCTTGGTTCTCTGAACGATACTGTTAAGGCTGTAAAGATCGACGGAGCTGAGGCTACCGCAGAGAACGTTGCTGACGGTACATATAAGGTATGCCGTCCGTTCAACATCGTAACAGGCGAGGAAGTAAGCGAAGCGGCTCAGGATTTCATCAACTACATCATGAGCGCAGACGGACAGCAGATCGTTGAGGATAACGGATACATCAAGGCTGACGGCGAGGCTGAGGCATACGCAGCAGGTGAGGCTGAGGGTAAAGTTGTTGTAGCTGGTTCTTCTTCCGTATCTCCGGTAATGGAGAAACTGAAAGAGGGTTATGAGGCTGCTCAGGATAAAGTTACTGTAGAAGTACAGCAGAGCGATTCCACAACAGGTGTTACTTCCGCTGCAGAAGGCATCTGCGACATCGGAATGGCTTCCCGTGAACTGAAAGACGAAGAGACAGAGCAGGGTCTTACCGCAACAGTGATCGCAACAGACGGTATCGCGGTTGTTGTGAACACCACAAACGAGATCGAAGACCTTACATCTGATCAGGTTAAATCCATCTTCACAGGCGAGACAACAGAGTGGGAAGCTCTTGCTGAATAATCAAAAGTAAAAATACAATCCCTTATGTAAGACACAAATGAATATCTATGCAGTTCCTGAGAGCTGCATAGATATTCTCATGTAAAGAGAGGAAGTCATTTATCCATGAACAAATTTAAAGAACAAGGTATGAAAATTGTTTTTATGGTCGCCGCCTGCGTTTCCATCCTGGCGGTACTCCTGATCTGCCTGTTCCTGTTTGCCAGCGGTATTCCGGCAATCGGAAAGATCGGGCCCCTGGAGTTCCTCTTCGGAACCGAGTGGAGACCGTCCAATGATATCTACGGTATTTTCCCCATGATCGTGGCAAGTATTTATGTGACCGGCGGCGCGATTCTGGTAGGCGTTCCTGTCGCGTTGTTTACATCCGTATTTATGGCGCGGTACTGCCCGAAGAAAATTTACCGTCCTCTGAAATCCGGTATTGAACTGATGGCAGGCGTACCTTCTATCGTATATGGCTTCTTCGGCCTGATCCTTATGGTACCCCTCATCAGACAGGTGTTCGGCGGAACAGGCACAAGCTGGCTGGCGGCATCCCTTCTGCTGGCGATCATGATCCTGCCGACGATCATCGGACCTACCGAGTCCGCTCTCAGAAGTGTGCCGGAAAGCTATTATGAAGGTTCACTGGCATTGGGCGCGACGAAGGAGAGAAGTATTTTCTTTGTAATTCTTCCCGCAGCCAAGTCAGGTATTCTGGCGGCAGTGGTACTTGGTATCGGACGTGCCATCGGCGAGACCATGGCGGTTATCATGGTAGCCGGAAACCAGGCGAGAATGCCCCAGGGTCTTCTCAAGGGACTCCGTACCCTGACGGCAAACATTGTTACAGAGATGGGATATGCGACAGGCCTTCACAGAGAAGCGCTGATCGCCACCGGCGTGGTGTTGTTCGTATTTATCCTGATCATCAACCTGTGTCTCTCATTACTGAACAGGAGGGCTGAAAATGCAGACTAATTTTGCGGCAGTAGGTTCAGCGGAAATGGAAAAGAGAAATACCACCACTACCTCTGATCATCTGCGTTCTTATATCCACCATCCGGGTTCCGGCATACTGGCGCTTCTTACGGGGCTGGCGGCGGTGATCACATTCGCGGTGCTGATCTTCCTGGTGGTATATATTCTGGTAAAAGGTATTCCCTACCTGACTCCGTCTCTTTTCAGTCTGGAGTACAATTCAGAGAACGTATCCCTTATGCCCTCTCTGATCAATACCTTTATCATGACGTTTATGTCTCTGATCATCGCGGCGCCTCTGGGGATTTTCGCGGCGATCTATCTTGTGGAATATGCGAAAAAAGGCAATAAACTGGTAAAAGTGATCCGTATCACGGCAGAGACCCTTTCCGGAATTCCCTCCATCGTATTCGGTCTGTTCGGTATGCTGTTCTTCGTAACAGCTCTTCACTGGGGAATGTCTCTGCTGGCAGGTTCCTTTACCCTGGTTATCATGGTGCTGCCGCTGATCATGCGTACCTCCGAGGAGGCGCTGAAGGCAGTGCCGGATTCCTACAGGGAAGCAAGCTTCGGTCTTGGAGCCGGCAAGCTCCGCACCATTTTTACCATTGTGCTTCCATCCGCAGTACCCGGTATCCTGGCCGGCGTCATCCTTGCCATCGGACGTATTATCGGCGAGACGGCCGCACTTCTGTACACATCCGGTACGGTAGCCCAGATTCCGGATCTCATGGGTTCGGGACGTACTCTGGCCCTTCATATGTATGTGCTTTCCAGCGAGGGACTCCACATGAACGAAGCGTCCGCAACGGCTGTGGTAATTCTTATTTTTGTACTGATCATCAACGGCCTGTCAAGTATGCTGGCTAAACGAATTGCGAAAGGATAAGGAGAAATGAGCGATACGATAAAGCTTTCAATCGAGGACATGAACCTGCATTACGGCACGTTTCATGCGTTAAAAGATATCAATATGCACATCCCGGAGAAGGAGATCACCGCGTTCATCGGCCCCAGCGGCTGCGGTAAATCCACCCTTCTGAAATCCCTGAACAGGATGAACGACCTGGTGGAGGGCTGTGTGATCACCGGTAAGGTGGAGCTGGACGGAGAGGATATTTACGGGGATATGGACGTGAACCTGCTCCGCAAAAGAGTGGGTATGGTTTTCCAGAAACCCAATCCTTTCCCCATGAGTATTTATGACAATATCGCCTACGGTCCCAGAACTCACGGCATCCGTTCCAAGGCAAAGCTGGACGACATCGTGGAAAAATCTCTCCGCGACGCCGCGATCTGGGATGAGGTAAAAGACCGTCTGAAAAAAAGCGCCCTGGGTATGTCCGGCGGACAGCAGCAGAGACTCTGTATCGCACGCGCGCTGGCGGTACAGCCGGAAGTGCTTCTGATGGATGAGCCCACCTCGGCTCTTGACCCCATCTCCACTTCCAAGATCGAGGAGCTGGCGCTGGAGCTTAAGAAGGATTACACGATTGTGATCGTAACCCACAATATGCAGCAGGCAACACGTATTTCCGACAAAACCGCTTTCTTTTTGCTTGGAGAAGTGGTAGAATTCAATGATACGGACACACTGTTCTCCATGCCTGCGGACAAGCGCACAGAAGATTATATCACAGGGAGGTTTGGCTGATATGACAACACGTTTTGAGCGGCAGCTGGAAGAACTTCATGTACAGATGATAACGATGGGAAGCCTCTGTGAGAAGGTGATCACCCTTTCCGCACAGGCGATCCGCGGCGTAGAGTGTGCCGGAGAAGTTTTTGAGACTGACAAGGAAATCGACAACAAGGAAAGAGAGATTGAGACACTCTGCATGCGGCTCCTTCTCCATCAGCAGCCTGTGGCTGGAGATCTGAGAGAGATTTCGGCGGCCCTCCGGATGATCTCCGATATGGAGCGCATCGGCGACCAGGCGGCGGACATTGCCGATCTGTCCAGATTCATCGACAGAAATATGGATCATATTCCGGCCCAGCTTGAGAAGATGGTTGAGATGACTGTTCATATGGTGACGGAAAGCGTTGACGCTTTTGTAAAATCCGATCTGGATCTCTGCAGAAAAGTCATCGATGATGACGACAAAGTAGATCAGGCGTTCAATGAGATCAAGGAAGAGCTTGCGAACCAGATGGATAAGAGCCTGGACGTCAAGGTGGGTCTGGATCTTCTGATGGCGGCAAAATATATGGAGCGTATCGGAGACCATGCGGTGAACATTGCAGAGTGGGTGGAATATTCCATTACAGGAGTTCACAGAAACAATGAACACCAGCTGGGAGGAAATTAAGGTTGACAAAAAAGATATTCAAGTCCAGCATTCTTGCCTCGGTGATCGTGCTGATCATCGGAATGGCCTGTGTGCTGGGGGTGTTGTACCGTCATTTCGGCGGCCAGATCATAAATGAGCTGAAGAAAGAAGCGGAATATCTTTCCTACGGCGTGGAGCTTAAGGGAAAGGATTATCTGGAAAATGTCAACGGGCAGGATTCCCGCATCACCTATATAGATGATGCGGGCAATGTGCTTTATGACAGTATGGCTGACGAGGAAGCCATGGAAAACCACAAAGACCGTGAGGAGTTCCTGGAAGCGGAAGAGACGGGCGTGGGACAGGCGGAGCGTATCTCGGATACGCTCTCGGAGCGGACGCTCTATTACGCGGTGCGTCTCAGTGATAATTCCGTTCTCCGGGTATCCAGTACCCAGGACTCTGTCCTGGCGCTTACGGTTCAGCTGATACCGCCTGCCCTGGGGATCCTGGCGGTACTGATCATCCTGGCGTGTTTTTTTGCCTCCCGGATCGCTTCCCGGATCGTGGAACCTCTGAATTCTCTCGATCTGGAACATCCGGAGGAAAATATGGTGTATGAAGAGGTGGCTCCTCTTCTGAGCAAGATCCATAAGCAGAACGGCCAGATCAGGCTTCAGATTGAGGAAGCCCGGAGAAACCAGGAGGAATTCCGTATTATCACGGAGAATATGCAGGAAGGACTTCTGGTGATCGACGCCTATACCATGATCCTCTCCGGAAACTCAAGCGTGTGGAAGATGTTCCAGGTATGGGAGCCTAAGATTGGAGAAAGCGTGTATTCTCTGGACAGGACGGAGGATTTCCGCAAGGTGATCGAGAAGGTCCTGAAGGGTGAGCACGGAAGCGCCCTTCTTCATGTGGACAATGAATTTATCCATCTGATCGCCAATCCGGTGACCAGGGATGGAAGTATCGTGGGCGCGGTGCTGGTTCTGATGAATGAGACGGAGAAGGTACAGAGGGAGAGCCTGCGCCGGGAATTCTCGGCCAACGTTTCCCATGAGCTGAAAACCCCTCTTACCTCTATCTCCGGCTACGCGGAGATCATTCAGGGTGGCCTTGTACGGGATGAGGATATCCGGGGCTTTGCCGGAAGGATCTACAAGGAAGCGCAGCGGCTTATCCAGCTTGTGGAGGATACGATCAAGATCTCCCAGCTTGACGAGGGCGCCAATCCCTATGAATGGGAAGATGTGGACGTCTGCCAGCTGGCAAAAGAAGTGTGCGGCAATCTGAAAGACGTGGCCTATAAGAAGAACGTGCATCTCTTCATCGAAGGGAAAGAGGTTTACTGCCGCGCCGTACGGCCGATCCTGGAGGAGGTTCTCTATAACCTCTGCGATAACGGCATCAAATACAACAGAGACGACGGAACCGTGAGCATTCACATAGAAGAGGAAGAAGAGAATGTGCGGATCGTGGTGAAGGATACCGGTATCGGCATACCGCGGGAAGATATCAGCAGAGTGTTCGAACGCTTCTACCGGGTGGATAAGAGCCATTCCAGAGAGATCGGGGGAACCGGTCTGGGTCTTTCCATTGTAAAGCACGGAGTCACTTTCCTGGGCGGAACTGTGGATATGATCAGCGAGCTGGGAAAGGGCACGGAGATCACCGTGATTCTTCCGAAGAATGGAAAAACGGAATAAACGGATCGAATGATCCGGCAGAAAACCGAAAAGGATATAAATGTAAAAAGAGGTTATCGGAACATATGGATTCCGGTAACCTCTTTTTTCAGTAGTTATAGGCCCCCTCATAGCTGAAGCAGGAAGTTTTCTTCCGCGACTGTTCGTGGCAGTCTTTGCACCGGTCGCAGAATTCCTGCTCATAGCAGGTGGCGCAGAGACAGTCCCCGCAGGCGCTGCGGTCGTACTCCGGGGAGCAGGTATAAGCCGTTCTGTCCTGTTCTTCCTTCATATAAATCACGCTCCTTTGACCTAAAGATCATCTTAAGTCTATTATACTTTATGGAGCATACAATTCAAGTGGTTTTAAGGAGATATTTAAATATTTACGTAAACAGGATCAATAGTCTGTCTTATGATAGAACCTTCCGTTGATAAAGTCTGTCTTGATAATATTTACAAATGCGTCGGGATCTACTTCCATCACTTTTTTTACAAGGAGTTTCGCCTCCTCCCGGGAAACTACCGAGTAGATCATGGAGGTGGAATCCTTGGTGTAGCAGCCCATGCCGTCCAGCCTTGTGGCGGAGTGGTGAGAGAGATGGGAGATCTCTTCGTAAACCGCGTCCGGATGCCTTGTCACGATAAAGAGCGTGTGCTTCTTGTAACGCTGGTGCAGGATCTGGACCACCTGTGTGGAGGTGAACTGGAAGATGATGGAGTACAGGGCTTTGTCCCAGCCGAAGAGCAGTCCGGCGATAACAAGAAGGATAGCGTTTCCGCAGAAAATATAATTCCAGATATCGCGGCCGTTCTTTTCGGAAAAATAAATGGCGATGAAATCGGTTCCTCCGGTACTGGTATTTCCGATCAGGCACAGCGTGATGACCACGCCGTTGATCAGCCCGCCGAAGATACTGATCAGCAGGGGATCGTAGGTGATAGGCTGCGCCGGGATCAGGTCGGTGAGGATACCAGACAGCAAAATAACCACACAGGAGCTCATGGTAAATTTCAGGCCGATGAATTTCAGGCCGATAAAAACAGGGATCGCGTTCAGGGCGAGGTTGATCACCGTATAGGGAACCTCTATCCCGGCGAATTCCCGGAAAATGCTCTGGATCAGAAGGGTGACTCCGTTAAAACCTCCGGGGATCAGCCCTCCGGTATTGACAAAGGTGTTGATGTTTACCGCGCAGATGACGGCGGCTATAACAGCGCAGCCATAGCGTTTCATTTCGATCTTCGGATCCATGTTTTTCAAAGCTGCCATATTATTCATTTTCTTATGTTCCTCTCTTTTTCATACGTTATCTGGCTTCCCAGCGGCCGGACGCGCCGCAGGGGAGTACAAGTCCGCTGCCTGTCACCGGCAGTCCGATCTCCTGGGAGTCCACGCTTCCGGAAAACTTCTTCAGTTCCGTGGCAAGCATATAGGTAAGCACCGCGGGAGCCAGCCCGGTGGTGTAGGAGTTCACCAGGAAGAAAAGTGGTTCCGGGCTGAGGATTCTGGTACACAGTTTGATGAGCGGATGGATGGCGTCCTCGATCTTCCAGATCTCGCCTTTGGGACCTCTTCCGTAGGAGGGTGGGTCCATGATAATGGCGTCATAATGATTGCCCCGGCGGATCTCCCTTTCCACGAACTTCACGCAGTCGTCCACCAGCCAGCGTATGGGGGCTTCTGAAAGCCCTGAGGCTGCGGCGTTCTCTTTCGCCCAGGTGACCATGCCTTTGGAGGCGTCTACATGAGTGACGCTGGCGCCCGCCGCTGCCGCGGCAAGAGTGGCTCCGCCCGTGTAGGCGAAAAGGTTCAGCACTTTTACCGGCCGGCCTGCGCCGCGTATTTTTTCACTGAACCAGTCCCAGTTTACCGCCTGTTCCGGAAATAGTCCGGTGTGTTTGAAGCTGAATGGTTTCAGCCGGAAGGTAAGTTCCTTATAATGTATTTCCCACTGCTGGGGAAGATCAAAAAATTCCCATTCACCGCCGCCTTTTTTGCTCCTGTGATAATGAGCGTTGCGGTTTTTCCACCGGCGGTCAGTTTTCGGCGTGTCCCAGATGACCTGGGGATCCGGACGGACCAGGACATATTTTCCCCAGCGCTCCAGCTTCTCCCCGCAGGAGGCGTCCAGGATTTCGTATTCTTTCCAGTTATCTGCAATCCACATAGATGTCTGCCTTTCATTATTAAGTAATCAGGGAAAAGAATGCTCCCTGTAACCTCAGTATATGGTAATCAGAAGAAATCCGCAAGAAGAAACTTTTAAGTCACGGTCTTGACAGCAGGACTTTAGCATACTAAAATAGACGGGATAGAGCAAAGTAATACAGGTGAAGATTATAGTCGGACTGACGTATTAAGGCGTCTGCGTCCAATCTGGCGGCGACCGGATACAGGACCGGCAAAGGACGGTACATCAGATACGGCGCGAGGAGGAAGATTATGAAGAAATACAGTGAAATGAGCAGGGAAGAATTGCTGGCTCTGAAGAAGGAGCTGGATCAGCAGTTCGCGGACATTAAGGCGCAGGGGCTGTCCCTGGATATGTCCAGAGGAAAACCGGGCATGGATCAGCTGGATATTTCCATGGGAATGATGGACGTCCTGAAAGGGGATTCTGATCTGAAATGTGAAACAGGAGTGGACTGCCGGAACTACGGCGTGCCGGACGGTATTCCGGAAGCCAAACGACTTCTGGGAGCGATCTCCGAAGTGGATCCTGACAATATCATTATCTTCGGCAACTCCAGTCTGAACGTAATGTTCGATACAGTGGCCCGCTCCATGACACACGGCGTTATGGGGAATACACCCTGGTGCAAGCTGGATAAGGTGAAATTCCTCTGTCCGGTTCCGGGATATGACCGTCACTTTAAGATCACTGAATTTTTCGGCATCGAAATGATCAATATCCCCATGACTCCGGAAGGACCGGATATGGATATGGTGGAGAAGCTGGTAAGCGAGGACGCCGCGGTAAAGGGTATCTGGTGCGTGCCGAAATATTCCAATCCGCAGGGTTATACCTATTCAGAGGAGACGGTGAAGCGTTTCGCGCACCTGAAGCCGGCGGCTCCGGACTTCCGTATTTACTGGGACAACGCTTACAGTGTTCATCATCTTTATGACGAGGATCAGGATTTCCTTCTTGAGATTCTGGACGAGTGCGCGAAGGCCGGCAATCCGGATATGGTATATAAATTTACTTCCACTTCCAAGATCAGCTTCCCGGGCTCCGGTATCGCTGCAGTGGCTGCGTCCAAAGCAAACCTGGACGATTTCCGCAAATATATGCAGATCCAGACTATCGGCCATGACAAGCTGAATCAGCTTCGTCATGTAAGATTCTTTAAGGATCTTGCAGGCGTTCATGAACATATGAGAAAACATGCTGCCCTGATCCGTCCGAAATTCCAGCTTGTGGACGACATTCTTACCAGCGAGCTGGGCGGACTTGGAATCGGCGAGTGGACGAAACCAAAGGGGGGATATTTTATCTCCTTTGAGTCCATGGAAGGCTGCGCGAAAGCTATCGTAGCAAAAGCGAAAGAGGCGGGAGTTGTAATGACAGGGGCAGGCGCCACCTATCCCTACGGCAAAGACCCGAAAGATTCCAATATCCGTATCGCGCCCACTTATCCGGATCTTAAGGAGCTGGAAGAGGCTGCGAAGGTGTTCGTTGTATGCGTGAAGCTCGCCAGTGTGGAGAAGCTTCTGGAAGCATAAAGAACACAGGAAACGTTTAAAATATTGTAAAAAACGGCGCAAAGACGCCAGCATAAAAAGCCGTTACAGGAGTGATCCGGCAGGGAGGTTTTATGGCAGAAAAACATACAGAAACGAGTACAGGCAGAAAGGTTTTGACAGGCGTGATCGCAGTTCTGCTTCTGCTTACTGTGGCTGCCTATGGTTTCGGGGTGTATTATTTTACCCTGCATTTCCTTCCGGGATCTCTTGTGAACGGCTTTAACTGTTCTTATATGGATGAGGCGGAAACAGAGGATCTGCTGACGCAGGCGACGGACGCTTATGTGCTTGCGGTGCAGACAAGAGGAAACGGCCAGGAAAGTATTTCCGCCGATGAGATCGACCTTTCCTATCAGCCGGACGGAAGCGTAAGGAAGCTTCTGCGCGGTCAGAACAGATTTCTCTGGTTTCTTTCTTTCGGACAGCATAAAGCTTATGAGGTTCCGGCATCCGTATCTTTTGACCAGCTTCTCCTGGAAAAAAGGATGGACAGTCTTAACTGTATGAAGGATAATGTTGCCCCTGTAGACGCCCGGATCGAGGATACCGGGGAGCAGTTTGAAATCATTCCGGAAACTGTGGGTACGCAGGTGAACTGGGAACGGCTGGAGGAAGAAATTGTCAGGGCCCTGACGACAGGGGATCCGGTAGTGAATCTGGAAGAGGATGGCTGCTATGACAATCCTTCTGTTTATGCAGATGACGAACGGCTGATAAAAGACTGTGAGCAGATGAACGGGCTGACAGATGTGGTGATCACCTATGATTTCGGCGACAGGAAGGAAACTGTGGACAGAGAGGTGATCCGCGGGTGGCTTACCAGAGATGAGAACGGAGATCTGATCCTGGATAAGGAACAGATTTCTGCCTACGTAGCCTCCCTGGGAGAAAAATATGATACTGTAGGGCTGCCGAGGACATTTGAGACTTATGACAACAGGGAGGTGGCGCTTTCCGGCGGAGACTATGGATGGGTGATCGACCGGGAGAAAGAAACAGATGCGCTTTATCAGGCTGTGTCGGACCGGAAGACCCAGGTCCGTGAACCGGTATACCAGCAGAGCGCTATGAGCCGGAATACCAATGACATCGGTTATACTTATGTGGAGGTGGATCTTCCCAATCACCGTCTTGTGGTTTACCGGGATGGAGTCCCGGTGGTGGATACGGGAATCCTTTCCAGCAGCGCAACGCCGGAAGGAGTATATAAAATACAGGACATGCAGTCGCCGGCCGATGTGAACGGAAAAACGGTGAATTACAGGATCTCCTTCGGAGAGGGCCTGGGGATCCAGGACGATCCGGAGATAAACTTTGATAATATGTTTACCGGAAATTATGATGCGGGAGACAGTGGTTCCGGGTTCGTAAGCTGGGCCGGAACGGGAGGAAATGTGCTGGTTTCTGTTGACCAGGCTGCCCTGATCTGGCAGAATGTAACAGAGGACATGCCGATCGTAGTGTATAAAAACTGATATCGCAGGTTTGGAAAAAATATACAGGGAGATATAAGGATATGAAGATTGTTGTTTTGGCGGGAGGAACAAGTACAGAGCGCGACGTTTCCATTGTATCCGGAACGGGGATCTGTAACGGACTGAGAGCGAAGGGGCAAAGGGCTGTGCTGGTGGATGTATTCTGCGGAGTGGAGAATGTGGATTGGGAAGATCCTTTTCCGGCAGAATATGATGTGGAAGCCGCGGCGGATTATATGAAGAGCTTTAATTCCGAAATTGAAAAGATAAAAAAAGAGCGGAAAGAGTTTTTCGGTCCCAATGTCATGGAACTTTGCAGACAGGCGGATATTGTATTCCTGGGCCTTCACGGAGCCAACGGGGAGGACGGAAGAGTACAGGCGGCCTTTGACCTGATGGGTATCCGCTATACAGGTACCGGCTATCTCAGCAGCGCTATGGCTATGGATAAGGGCGTGACCAAGTGGATGTTCCAGATGCACGGTGTTCCGTCGCCAGGAGGAACGACACTGAAAGCGTCAGAAGAGAAAAAGGACCCTGCGGAACTGGGACTTTCTTTTCCGGTTGTGGTAAAGACCTGCTGCGGCGGTTCCAGTATCGGCGTTTATATTGTGAACGATCAGGAAGAGTATGAGAAAGCTCTGAAGGAAGCTTTTTCCTATGAGGATGAAGTCGTTGTGGAGGAGTTTATCCAGGGAACGGAATATACTGTCGCCGTTGTGGACGGACAGGCGTATCCGGTGGTTCAGATCGTTCCCTGCCAGGGCTTCTACGACTATGAGAATAAATATAAACCGGGAGCGGTAAAAGAGACATGCCCGGCACCCATTTCCGACGAGCTGACGAAACGGCTTCAGAACTATGCGGTGCAAGGATATCACGCGCTGGGCCTGGAGAGCTACGCCCGTCTTGACTTTATCGTGACGGAAGACGAGAAGATCTATTGTCTGGAGGCGAATACCCTTCCGGGAATGACGCCCACCAGTCTGATCCCCCAGGAGGCGGCGGTGCTGGGTATGGATTATCCGGCGCTGTGCGAGGAACTGATACGGGTGTCTCTGAAGAAGTACCGGTAAAAATGGATTTGCAGATTGACAGATCATTCTTGTCCTGTCAATCTGGAGAAATTTTAGTATAAGTAACTGTTGAGGATTCTGTTATGAAAAATCTGACTTTAGGAAATATAGTAAAGGTATGCAGAGGAGTTTACCACGGTCCGGAGGAGGCGCTGGACCGGGAGGCGGATTCGATCATCACCGACAGCCGGAAGGCGGAAGCCGGCGCTCTTTTTGTGGCGATCGTAGGCGAGCGGGTGGACGCCCATAAATTCATCCCCGACGTGATGGCAAAAGGCGCTCTGGCCTCTGTTTCGGAGAGAGAGCTGGAGGGCGCGGATTTCCCCTATATCCAAGTGGAATCGTCTCTTCAGGCAGTGAAGGATATCGCGGAGTTTTATCTGGAACAGCTTCAGATTCCCGTGGTGGGAATCACAGGAAGCGTGGGTAAGACCAGCACCAAGGAAGTGATCGCTTCTGTGCTGAAAGAGAAATACAGAACCCTGAAGACCCAGGGGAATTTTAATAACGAGCTGGGCCTGCCGCTGACAGTTTTCCGCCTGCGGGATGAGGACGAGATCGCGGTTCTGGAAATGGGGATCAGCGACTTCGGGGAGATGACGCGTCTGGCGAAGATCGCGAAGCCCCAGACCTGTGTGATCACCAATATCGGGACCTGCCATCTGGAGAATCTGGGAGACCGTGACGGCGTGCTTAAGGCAAAAACAGAGATTTTCCGGTATTTAAGGCCGGACGGCCATATTGTGTTAAACGGCGACGACGATAAGCTGAGTACGGTTGTGGAATATAAGGGAATCCGGCCGGTATTTTTCGGACTGGACAAAAACCGCGACGTTTATGCGGATGAGATCGTGAACAGGGGTCTGAAAGGAGTTTCCTGCAGGATCCATCTGGGCGGGGACGCTTTTTCCGTCCTGGTCCCCATGCCGGGAATACATATGGTGTACAACGCCCTGGCGGCCGCGGCTGTGGGAAGGATCTACGGTCTGACCACAGAGGAGATCAAAAAAGGGATCGAAAGCCTGGAAGCCATCAGCGGACGTTTTAAGATGATAGAGACAGACAGCCTTCTGATCGTGGACGACTGTTACAACGCCAACCCCATGTCCATGAAAGCCTCCCTTGACGTGCTTCACGACGGGGCGGGAAGAAGGGTTGCCATTCTGGGAGATATGGGAGAACTGGGCGAGAACGAGATCGCTCTCCACAGAGAAGTGGGCGCTCACGCCGCGTCCTGCGGAATCGACGCCTGCGTCTGCGTGGGAAGCCTTGCCCGTCATATGGCGGAGGCCGCCCGTGAGGCGGATCCGGAGTTCCCTGTATTCTACGAGAAAACAAGGGAAAGCCTTCTGGAAAACCTGGGCCGTTATATTCAAAAAGGAGATACGGTTCTGGTAAAAGCCTCCCATTTCATGAAGTTCGAGGAAGTGGTAAAAGCGCTGCAGACCGGCATTGACTGATATACAGAGAAAAAATCCTGTAGCATGGTAGAAGAATTTGACGAACGATTTTTCTTTTTTCCAACCCCCATATAGAGTATAATGTGACTTATCAGAAGGGAAATGAGCGTGACCGCAGAGGGCGTTCATTTTCACCTGATAAGTCAGATGTGGGATCAGGGAGGGGATCATGCTGGAGAGAGTTATGGAGCTGCACATACTGCTTTATCTCATGGCTGTTCTGGGAACAGCGGGAGCAGTAGGGATGCTTGCGGAACACCTTGCCTACAGAAGAGCTATGAGAAGAACGAAAGCGGTAACGAACCTTAAGGAAAAATGGCTGAATCTCTGGAAGACAAGGGACAGGCTTATGGGGAAGATGAACCTCCTTGTATGGCTGCCGTCTCTTCTGGCCGTATGCTGTCTGGGACTGGCTCTGTTCTTTAATTCCAGACTGGAACAGAGCGAGGGTATTTCCCTTCAGTATCTTTATGTGGGAACAGCGGTTCCGGTCGCCCTGCTTGTGCTACGGCAGGCTCTTGATTTTACCTACCGGGAAGAACTGGTAATGAATTCGCTGGCGGATTATATCTTCCAGGCGAAAACAAAGAAAGAGGAACCTCCTGCCGCCCGGAGATATACCCCGGCGGCTTCCGTGAAGACAGATCCCGTCCTGCGGGAGGAGATGGTGGAGCATATCGCGGCAAGTATCCGCCAGACCGCCGCGACGGGAAGCCATTTCAGCAAGATGCTGAGCCCGGAGGAAGAGGAGATCATGCGGGAGATCATCCGGGAATTTATGGATTGACAACCGTTTTTATAATGTAAAAAGAAAACCTGCCACAGAGACAACTGGTTGAAACAGCTGTTTCCATGGCAGGTATTTTTAATTATCTTTTTTCCATCAGTTCCCGGGCTTCTTTGCCGGTAAGGTGTTCGATCGTCATTTCCAACATACACAGACCGCTCCATTCCCGTTCAATGGCGGCGCGGCGCTGTTCTTCCGTATCCAGCGGCGCGTATTTAAGGGCGATCTCCTGGACAGAATCATATTTTTCCCTGTCATCTTCCAGAATCCGTACAGTACCGAAAGCGATCACACTGCGGTAGTAAGTGGTATATTCTTCAGGAACAACTTTGTCCTGGCCAATCACGCAGAAGGAAGCTTTCGGATTTCTCCGGACGGCGTCCAGCTTGTGTCCTGATTTCGCACAGTGAAAAAATATCTTCTCGCCGTCGTATACATAGCTGAGAGGAACGGCGTAAGGATAGCCGTCGTCTCCGGAAAGGGCAAGGACTCCGGAGGTTCCCTCTCTTAATATGATCTTGCAGTCGTCTTCAGACAACATTTGGCGTTTTCTTCTCATCTCGCGGAACATGGCGAATCCCCCTTTATTTATTTCAAAATACAGCTCTGATTTCTGTCTCTTTGTACAATGATGCTAACAACAGTCACGCGGAATGTCAATAGAAAAAACGAAAAGAAAAATGCTGCAGTTCTTCTTTGGGGCATAGTCCTTGTGAAAGGGGAAGGATTTTGCTATACTGTTCTGAGTAAAAAGTTATGTGGAAAATTTTTTTATATAAGAGGTGAGCAGCTATGAATACATCTGATAGAGAGAGAAAACAGGAAAAACCTGTGAAAATCGCAATTCTCGAAGGGAATAGTCTGGGCGCGGACATGGACTTTTCTCCTTTTTATGAACTGGGGGAAGTCGCTTTTTACCCGAAAACATCCACAGAGGAAATGGCGGAAAGAGTCCGGGACGTGGATATCATCATAGCGAACAAAATCCCCATGTGCGAGGAAACACTGGCACAGGCGGAGAAGCTAAAACTGATCTGTCTTACCGCGACGGGGATCAATAATCTTGATGGTGATTATCTGGTTTCCAGAGGGATCCGGGCATGCAATGTGGCGGGGTATTCCACGGGAGCGGTGACCCAGCATACCTTCGCCCTTCTGCTTTATGTGTGGGAGAAACTGCGTTATTACGACGACTATGTGAAATCCGGCGATTACTCCCGCAGCCAGACGTTTTCCCATTATGCGGAACGTTTCTTTGAACTGGAAGGGAAAACATGGGGAATTATCGGAATGGGCGCTATCGGTCAGAAGGTTGCCCAGATCGCGGAGGCTTTCGGCTGCAGGATCCTCTGTTATTCTGCTTCCGGGTCGAAGTATGATTTCCCGGGGCGGCAGTGGGAGCAGACGGATTTTGACACGTTTCTGAAAGAATCCGATATCATATCCATCCATGCGCCTTTGAACAGTCACACGGAGAATCTGATGAACCTGGACGCTTTCCGGAAGATGAAGGAGACGGCGGTCCTTATCAATGTGGCGAGAGGCCCTATTGTGAACCAGGAGGATCTCTGTACCGCCCTTGCAGAAAACATGATCGCGGGAGCGGGTCTGGACGTTCTGAAGACAGAACCCATGGATCCGGACGATCCCATCCTGAAGATCCAGGACAGCCGGAAGCTTCTGATCACGCCCCATATGGCGTGGGCGCCTGTGGAGACAAGATTCCGGTGCAGAGATGAGGTTGTGAAGAATATTCAGGCGTTTCTTGCCGGAAAGGACAGAAACAGGGTTTACTGATATGGGAAAAAAGAGGGTTGTATGGATTGAACTGCTGCGTATCGCCGCCTGTTTCGGCGTTGTGGTGCTTCATGCCGCTTCTCAGCATTTCCGGGATGTTCCGGTAGACACATTTGTGTGGAAGGTTTCCAACTTTTATCATGGAATATCCCGTTTTGCAGTGGCCTGTTTTATCATGATCAGCGGCGCTCTGTATCTGGATAAGAAGCGTACCTGGAATCTGAAAAAACTGTGGCTGAAAAATATCCTGTCTGTGGCGGTTGCTTATGTATTCTGGCAGATCTTTTACGGGGGCTACAGGATCGTTATAACCGGCAATTCCGGAAGGGGCGCCGTATGGATTGTGAAAAAGATGCTGGTCTATGTCAGCGACGCCTATTTTCACCTGTGGTATCTGCCAATGCTGATCGGGCTTATGATCATCACGCCCCTTTTGTGGGAGTTCGTAAACTGTAAAAGGGGAAAACAGTGGGAGGAATATCTGATCATATTGTTTCTGATTTTTAAGATTCTTCCCTATACGGCGGCTTACTTTCCCCTGCCGTGGATCGATCACATAAAAACTCTGATGAATACGGTACAGCCGGATCTGGTTACAGACTTTGCGGGATATTTCATATTAGGACATTATCTGTATGAATACGGGCTGCCTGAAAAGCTGGAACGTCTTGTATATGTTCTGGGAGTCGTTTTTATCGCAGGAGGGATCGGGCTTTGCCAGTGGAAGGCGCTGGAACAGAACAGCGCGGTTCAGTCTTTTTATGAAAACTATACGCTGGCTGCGTTTTTCTGGAGCGCTGCGGTGTTCCTGTTTTTCAGAAACCATATTGGAAGGATACATTGGAGCGAAAAAAAGGCGGAGATCATCTGTTATCTGGGAGGCTGTACGTTCGGTATCTATCTGATCCATGCCTTCTTCCGGGATATCCTGCACAGGGCAGGCTTCGACAGTATGTTTATAAACAATACGGCGATTGCAGTGCCGGTGGTGGCAGCAGTGATATTTGTCACAAGCCTGATCGCTGTGATCCTGATCAGACATATCCCTGTTCTGAAGAAGTGGATCGTCTGACATGCGGCCGATAACGGCGGTATGTTGAAATATGCGGATTATGTGCGGAATGAACCGGCAGAGCCGGTGAATTACGGAGGAATCGATAAATGAATAAAATACAAAAAGAAAAAAGGCAAAGGAGAAAAGAGTTCCGTCAGGCCATTGAAATGGAACTGAAGGAACACAGAAGCACGTTTATCGTGTTTTATATCCTGCGTTTTCTTGTGCTGGTGTGTCTGGTCCGCCAGGCGTTTCTTCATAATTATGAAGGTTTGTTTCTCAGCATCCTGACACTTCTGCTGCTTTATATACCAAGCTGGATACAGGTAAAACTGCGGATCGAGATTCCCACCGGACTGGAGATTTCTATTCTTTGTTTTATTTTTGCCGCGGAGATCCTGGGAGAGATCAATGCTTTTTACATCGTGATCCCCGGATGGGACACAATCCTGCATACGCTGAACGGATTCCTCTGTGCGGCGGTAGGCTTTTCGCTTGTTTTGCTTCTCAATGACAATGAGAAGCTCACCTTTGATTTGTCTCCGCTCTTTCTCGCCGTAGTAGCGTTCTGCTTCTCCATGACGGTAGGAGTTGTGTGGGAGTTTTTCGAATGCTTTATGGATCAGTTTATGAGACTGGATATGCAGAAGGATACGATTCTCCATGCTTTCAGCAGCGTGATGCTGGATCCTGCCGGAGGCAATCATCCTGTCCGGGTCCGCGATATCGCGGACGTGATCCTCGTCCACAGTGACGGGACGCAGCAGGCGCTGGGGCTGGGCGGTTATTTGGATATCGGCCTTCTGGATACCATGAAAGATCTGCTTGTGAATTTTATCGGCGCGGCAGTGTTCTCGGTGATCGGATTCTTTTACGCCAGAGGACGGGGAAAGAAAAGTATCGTCTCTCTTTTTGTCCCCAGACGTAAGGGCAAAAACACAGCGCTTTTTTAGTCTTCCTCGATCACCTGGATCTCCAGATAATCGAAATCTATCTGTTCGATAAAGCTGTCCCGGGAGAAGCGGGTCTTGGCGTGGCGTTTGAAATCGGCGATATTGCTGTCCAGCCAGATTGGGTTCTCCAGGTCGAACTGGTAACATATTTCTTCCAGAGCGTGGAAGACCTTATGTGTCCTGGTGTCTTCGGAATCGTCGGCGATCACGGTATCTTTTATCAGGCGGTTGTGTTTCCACATTTTTCCCCATAAACGGAACATAGTATTTTCCTCCCGGTGTTTCTATTTTTCTGCAGTCCTAAGCGCGTTGTCTCCGGTAAGCTGACGCTGCACTAACGCTAGTATAGTATCTGCCGGGGGAGATGTAAAGAAAATATTTCGGGGAGACCATTGCGGATTCTTTAGAAATCTACTATAATAAAGTGGTGATGCCAGAGTGAAAACCGGCATTTTTTATTCCTGTGAAATATTTGTACGATAAATGATGAATGGAGGATATATTATGAAATTATACGACGGCGGCGTTTATCTGGTCAATGGCCGTGATATTGTGGAAGAGGGACAGGCGTCTCTGCCGGTCGGCAAAGAAGACGCCAGGAAGAACACCATTGCCTACGGGATTCTGGAATCCCACAATACTTCCGGCAATATGGATAAACTTCAGATAAAATTCGATAAACTGACCTCTCATGACATTACTTTTGTGGGAATCATCCAGACGGCCAGAGCTTCCGGTCTTGAGAAGTTCCCGGTGCCCTATGTGCTGACCAACTGTCATAACTCTCTCTGCGCGGTGGGCGGCACTATCAATGAAGATGACCACATGTTCGGACTGACCTGCGCGAAGAAGTACGGCGGCGTCTATGTACCGCCTCATCAGGCAGTCATCCATCAGTACGCCCGTGAGATGCTTGCGGAAGCAGGCAAGATGATCCTGGGTTCAGACAGCCATACAAGATACGGAGCTCTCGGAACCATGGCCATGGGCGAAGGCGGCGGAGAGCTGGTAAAGCAGCTTCTGTCCCAGACCTATGACATCAATATGCCCGGCGTTGTGGCGATCTATCTGGAAGGAGAACCCCGTCCCGGCGTAGGACCACAGGACGTTGCCCTGGCGATCATCGGAGAGGTTTTCGCCAACGGTTATGTGAAGAATAAGGTTATGGAATTCGTAGGCCCCGGCGTGGCGGGATTAAGCGCGGACTTCCGTATCGGCGTGGACGTTATGACTACGGAGACCACCTGCCTTTCCTCCATCTGGCAGACAGACGATAAGATTGAAGAGTTTTATGAGATTCACGGACGGAAAGAAAGCTATAAGAAACTTCAGCCGGGAGATGTGGCTTATTATGACGGCTGCGTGAAAATAGATCTCAGCGAGATCAAACCCATGATCGCGATGCCCTTCCATCCCAGCAATACATATACCATCGACGAGCTGAACGCCAATCTGGAAGATATTCTTGCGGATGTGGAGAAGAAAGCGCTTGTCAGCCTGGACGGCAAGGTGGATTATAGCCTGAGGGACAAGGTGGTTGACGGGAAACTCTATGTGGAACAGGGAATCATCGCCGGCTGCGCCGGCGGCGGATTCGAAAATATCTGCGCGGCAGCGGATATTCTCCGTGGGGCGAGCATCGGCGCGGACGCCTTTACTCTGAGCGTTTATCCTGCAAGTACCCCGATCTACATGGAACTGGCGAAGAACGGCGTGCTGGCTGACCTTATGGCTACCGGAGCCGTTGTGAAGACTGCTTTCTGCGGTCCCTGCTTCGGCGCGGGAGATACTCCGGCGAATAATGCTTTCAGTATCCGCCATACCACGAGAAACTTCCCCAACCGTGAAGGCTCCAAGATCCAGAACGGCCAGATTTCCTCTGTTGCGCTCATGGATGCCAGATCTATTGCAGCAACAGCTGCAAATAAAGGTTTCCTGACTTCTGCGGAGACATATACCGGTTCCTACACGAACCAGAAATATTTCTTTGATAAGACAATTTATGAGAACCGCATCTTTGACAGCAAAGGAGTGGCGGATCCTGAAGTGGAGATCCAGTTCGGCCCCAATATCAAGGACTGGCCGGCTATGCCTGAGCTTGCGGAAAATCTTGTGCTGAAAGTGGTTTCCGAGATCCACGATCCGGTGACAACCACGGATGAACTGATCCCCTCGGGAGAGACATCCTCCTACCGTTCCAATCCTCTGGGCCTGGCGGAGTTCACCCTTTCCAGAAAGGATCCTGCATATGTGGGACGGGCCAAGGAGATCCAGAAAGCGCAAAAGGCCATCCAGGAGGGAACTTGTCCTCTGGAGGCTGTCCCCGAACTTGCGGATGTGATGAAGGCAGTCAACGGTCAGTTCTCGGAGATCGGAAAAGGCAATCTGGGTGTAGGCAGTACGATCTTCGCGGTGAAGCCGGGAGATGGTTCCGCCAGAGAGCAGGCGGCTTCCTGTCAGAAAGTTCTCGGCGGCTGGGCCAATATTGCCAATGAGTACGCGACCAAGCGTTATCGCTCCAACCTGATCAATTGGGGTATGCTTCCCTTCGTGATCCCGCAGGGAGAACTTCCCTTCCGGAACGGAGATTATCTGCTTTTCCCGGAGATCCGTAAGGCAGTAGCGGAGAAAGCGGAGAGCATCACGGGGTATGTGGTGAAGCCGGAGGGTCTGAAGGAATTCCAGGTGACTCTGGGCGAGCTGACTGACGATGAGAGAGAGATCATCCTGAAGGGATGTCTGATTAACTATAACAGAAGTAAGAGATAAAATAAAAGTATAAAGTGACGGCCGGCGGCCGGCGGAGTATGTGGTGATATAGCTCTGTCCGGCCGCCGGCCTGCGTATTTTAAAAATCATTTTTTGTTTATGGCCTGAATTGTTATTGGAAGATATGTCATGAAATTGCGTGAACGGGGAAGGATTTTTGGTGATTATTTTGAGAGATCCTATATTGACAAATTATTAACAATCAAATATAATGATATTACAAAGATTGATAAATATTTAACGTTAATGATTTAACAAAAATTTAACCGTTTTTATTTATCACATCTTACATGCAGGATGTAGATATGATTGAAAAAGGAAAACAGGAGGATTCCAAATGGCAAAGAAAGAGACAAACATTCCGGCTGTGATCGATAACGCGGAAGCGCTGGAAGCGAAGATGGCCGCAATGAAAGAAGCCCAGAAACTTTTTGCCGCCTACACCCAGGAACAGGTGGACAAAATCTTCAAGGCTGCCGCGACCGCGGCGGACAAAGCCCGTATTCCCCTTGCGAAAATGGCTGTGGAAGAGACCGGCATGGGCGTTGTGGAAGACAAGGTGATCAAGAACCATTATGCTTCCGAGTATATTTACAACGCCTACAAAAACACGAAGACATGCGGCGTTATCGAGGAGGATCCGGTTTACGGGATCAAGAAGATCGCGGAGCCGATCGGCCTGATCGCGGCGGTCATCCCGACCACGAACCCCACATCTACTGCGATCTTCAAGACTCTTCTGGCCCTGAAGACAAGGAACGCCATCATCATCAGTCCTCATCCCCGTGCGAAAGGCTGTACCATCGCGGCGGCGAAGCTTGTCCTGGAAGCGGCGGTGAAGGCGGGAGCGCCGGAAGGGATCATCGGATGGATCGACGTCCCCAGCCTGGAGCTGACCAATCTTGTTATGAGAGACGCCGATATTATTCTGGCGACAGGCGGCCCGGGAATGGTGAAGGCAGCTTACTCCTCCGGTAAACCGGCCCTGGGCGTAGGCGCGGGAAATACTCCTGTTATCATCGACGATACGGCGGATATCCGTCTGGCGGTTAATTCCATCATCCATTCCAAGACCTTTGACAACGGCATGATCTGTGCTTCCGAGCAGTCTGTGACTGTCCTGGAGAGCATATATCAGGCGGTGAAAGACGAGTTCCAGTACAGAGGATGCTATTTCCTGAAGGGAGACGAACTTGATAAGGTAAGAAAGACCATTATCATCAACGGTGCCCTGAACGCGAAGATCGTAGGACAGAAAGCCACGACCATCGCGGAGATGGCAGGCGTGAAAGTTCCGGAAAACACCAAGATCCTGATCGGAGAAGTGGAATCTGTGGATATCAGCGAAGAGTTCGCCCATGAAAAACTTTCTCCCGTACTTGCCATGTATAAGGCGAAGACTTTCGACGAGGCTCTTGCAAAAGCGGAACAGCTTGTAGCAGACGGCGGTTACGGACACACCTCCTCTCTGTATATCAATACAAATGAAAAAGAGAAGATGGCGAAGCACGCGGCGGCGATGAAGACCTGCCGTATCCTGGTAAATACCCCGTCCTCCCACGGCGGTATCGGAGACCTTTATAACTTCAAACTGGCTCCCTCCCTGACTCTGGGCTGCGGTTCCTGGGGCGGCAACTCTGTTTCCGAGAACGTAGGAGTGAAACATCTGATCAATATTAAGACCGTTGCGGAAAGGAGAGAGAACATGCTCTGGATGAGAACCCCGGAAAAAGTTTACTTCAAGAAAGGCAGTATGCCGGTTGCGCTGGACGAGCTTGGTACAGTGATGGGCAAGAAGCGCTGCTTCATTGTGACAGACTCCTTCCTCTACAAGAACGGATATACAAAGGGAATTGAAGATAAGCTGAATGAGATGGGAATCGTTCATACCTGCTTCTATGATGTAGAGCCGGATCCCTCTCTTGCCTCCGCGAAGGCCGGAGCAGAGGCAATGCGCGCCTTCGAGCCGGACTGCATTATCGCTCTGGGCGGCGGTTCCGCCATGGACGCGGCGAAGGTTATGTGGGTGCTTTATGAGAATCCGGACGCGGATTTTGACGATATGGCAATGGACTTCATGGATATCCGCAAGAGAATCTATACCTTCCCGAAGATGGGTAAAAAAGCGTATTTCGTAGCGATCCCCACATCTTCCGGAACAGGTTCCGAGGTGACGCCTTTCGCCATCATCACAGACAAGGAAACCGGAATCAAATGGCCGCTGGCGGACTATGAGCTGATGCCGAACATGGCGATCGTGGATACCGACAATATGATGAGCGCGCCAAAAGGACTTACCTGCGCCTCCGGTATCGACGTTATGACTCACGCCATCGAGGCTTATGTCTCCATCATGGCTTCCGATTACACAGACAGCCTTGCCCTGAAAGCGATCAAGCTGGTATTCGACTATCTGCCCCGCGCGTATAAAGACGGAAACGATGTGGAGGCAAGAGACCATATGGCCAACGCTTCCTGCATGGCGGGTATGGCTTTCGCCAACGCCTTCCTTGGAGTGAACCATTCACTGGCTCACAAGCTGGGCGCTTTCCATCATCTGCCCCACGGAATCGCAAACGCTCTGGTGCTGACTGAGGTAATGCGGTATAATAGTGCCGAGGTACCGACGAAGATGGGAACATTCCCCCAGTACCAGTATCCCCATGCGCTGGCGCGGTACGCGGAGATCGGACGTTTCGTAGGACTTACCGGCAAAGACGACCAGGAAGTATTCGAGAAGCTTCTTGAGAAACTTGAGGAACTGAAAAAAGCGATCGAGATCAAACCGACCATCAGAGACTACGGCGTAGACGAGAAATATTTCCTGGAGACTCTGGATGAGATGACCGAGCAGGCGTTTAACGACCAGTGCACAGGAGCCAACCCCAGATATCCGCTGATGTCCGAGCTGAAGGAGATCTATCTTACAGCTTACTATGGAAAAGAGTCCAGATAAGGAGAAAGGGAGGGTAAACATTATGAATCTGAAGAACAAGAAAGTATTTCTGACACGTCCCTATAAAGTTGTTTATAAAGACGGCGATCGTATCATCAAGGTGTTTACGAAGGAGCACGGCAAGGCGAATGTATTTAACGAAGCTCTCTGCCAGGCCCGCGTAGAAGAAAGCGGCCTGGACATCCCGAAGGTCCTGGAAGTGACGGGGATCGACGGAGAGTGGGCTGTTGTCATTGAATTCGTGGAGGGAAAAACTCTGGAGGAGCTGATGAAAGAGCATCCGGAGAACCTGGAGACCTACATGGAGCAGTTCGTGGATCTGCAGCTTGCCATGCATGAGAAGAAGGCTCCCCGCCTGACGCTGCAGAAGGATAAATTCGCCCGCAAGATCACAAGCCTTAAAGATGAGCTTGACGCCACCACCCGTTACGAGCTGATGACCCGTCTGGATTCCATGCCGGATCACACGAAGCTCTGCCACGGAGATTTTAACCCCAGCAATGTGATCGTGAAAGAGGACGGTTCCATGAAGATCGTGGACTGGGCTCACGCGACGCAGGGAAACGCAAGCGGCGACGCCGCCATCACTTATCTGGAATTCGCCCTGAAGGATCAGAAGGCGGCGGATCTGTATCTGGATATCTTCTGCAAAAAGAGCGACACCGCGAAGCAGTATGTGCAGAAGTGGCTTCCCATCGCGGCTGCCGCCCAGCTCACCAAGAACGTGCCTGAGGAAAAAGAATTCCTGAGACGGTGGACGGATATTATTGATTTCCAGTAACATTAACGCTACCGGTTTAGTATACAACATGAGATAATCAGAAAACAGGAGACGGCGAAAGCTGTCTCCTGTTTTCTGATTGCAGACCCAAATTACAGACGGCAGACGGGGAAGCGGAAAAATATTTATGAAAGAACAGACGTGCGACATACCCTGAAATCCCCGAATTTACGGCATTGCAACTGCCGGTTGACAGATTTTCAAGGGGGATTGGTGGCACGCAACCGGAAATTTTGCTAGAATCATAGCATAACAGAGGATGACAGCAAAAACAGCATCAGGAAAGGAAGGAACGAGATGATACTAGCAGAAAAAATTTTAAACCTCCGCAAGCAAAATGGATGGTCCCAGGAGGAGCTTGCCATGCAGCTCGGGGTATCCCGTCAGTCGGTATCGAAATGGGAAAGCGGAACGTCTATTCCGGATCTGGAAAGAATCATCAGGCTTAGTCAGATCTTTGAGGTCAGTACAGACTATCTTCTGAAAGATGAGATGGAAAAACCGGAGCCAGGCCGTGAACTGGCGGTAGAAAGCGGGGTGGAAAATGAGGAAAGCCTAAAAAAAGTCTGCCCGGAAACGGCAGGAGAGTATCTGGAACTGATAAAAAAATATGCTCCCCGTGTGGCGGCTGCGGTAGCAGCCTGTATCTTTTCCCCGGTACCGCTGATCCTTCTGGCAGGAAATGCAGAACAGAAAAAAATTCCTATAAGCGAAGACATGGCCGGAGGGATTGGGACGATTATTCTTTTGCTGATGATTGCCTGTGCGGTGGCCGTATTTATTTCTTATGGAATGAAAATGGAGCCGTACGAATTTATAGAAAAAGAGAGCATTGCCACAGAATACGGAGTGGCGGGACTTGCGCAGACCCGCAGGGACGATTTTGTGGGTATACATAGAAACTGTGTGATCTGCGGAGTAGTTCTCTGCATTATCAGTGCGATCCCGTTAATGATCGCCGCAGCGTTTGGGGCTCCGGATTTTGTGTATGTAAATCTTGTCGCCCTCATCCTTGTTCTGGTTGCATGCGGCGTGGCGCTGTTTGTCTGGTCCGGAATGATCTACGACAGTTATCAGGCGCTTCTGGAAGAGGGAGAGTACTCCAGGGAAAAGAAACTCCAGAAGAAGAAAAATTCGCCTTTATCGGGAATATACTGGTGTCTTGTAACGGCTCTTTATCTGGGAACCAGCTTTATAAGCGGGAAATGGGATATGACCTGGATCGTCTGGCCGGTGGCCGGAGTGTTGTTCGCTGCCGTACTTGGCGTGGCGAATGCAGTGCGTGGAAATAAATAATTTGAAAGAAAGTATTGATTTTCAGGAGACGGCGAAAGCTGTCTCCTGTCTGCATGTGGAGAGAAGAGAAAATGCACATATTTTGTACCGGAAATTCATGAAAATTTTACTTGAAAAGCGGTAAGAAAACAGTATAATAAATCCGGTAATCTGAATACGGGACAGTATTTCAGACATTAGTAAAAAGTAAAACGGACAGCGAAAGAACTGTCTGTGGCAGCAGAAAAGGGGAGACTATGAGCGGGACTACAGAAGTAAGCAAAAGCACCATGCATGACATGACGGTTGGTAAACCGTCAAAACTGATCATACAGTTTATGATTCCCATGTTTCTGGGGAATGTGTTTCAGCAGTTTTATAATGTGGCGGATTCTATCGTGGCCGGCCAGTTTCTGGGAGTGCAGGCTCTGGCGGCCATCGGCAGCACCGGCTCTCTGATGTTTTTTGTGACAGGATGGATGAACGGGATGAGCAGCGGCTTTGCCATTCTTGTATCCCAGTGGTTCGGCGCGAAGAAATATGACAGGATGCGCCATTATGTGGCTATGTCCGTCTATCTCTCCATTATACTGTCCGTGCTGATGACAGTGGGATTCCTGGCGGCGAATGTGCCTATCCTCAGGATGATGAATTATTCCCCTGATATCATGCCGGACGTGACGGCCTATATGGGGATCATTTATGCGGGTCTGATCGTGACGGCGGCTTATAACGCGCTGGCCGCCTTTCTCCGCGCGCTGGGAGATTCCAGATCGCCGCTGTATTTTCTGATCATATCAGCCGCCATTAACGTGGTGCTGGATATTGTTTTTATTGTGTACGGCGGTATGGGAGTGGACGGCTGCGCCTATGCCACTGTAATCGCCCAGGCGATTTCGGCGCTGCTGTGTTTTATCTACATAGTAAAAAGATATCCCATCCTGCACCTGAAGAGAGAGGATTTCCGGATTTCTTTCCGTTCCTGGGGAAGACTGCTTGCTCTTGGAATCCCCATGGCGCTTCAGTTTTCCATCACTGCGATCGGAACGATTATTGTCCAGGGCGCGGTTAATGTGTACGGGGAAATCTATATGGCGGGATTCTCCGCGGCAGGAAAACTCCAGAATATCATTGCTACGGTATTTTCGGCCTTCGGCGCGACCATTGCCACCTATGTGGGTCAGAACCGGGGCGCCGGAAAAATGGACCGCGTGCGTCAGGGCGTCCGCACCACCCAGATGATGATCATTGTATACAGTGTGTTTGCCATGGCTGTGGTCCTTCTTCTTGGCAGATACATGATGTGGATATTCGTCAGTCCGTCCGAAACGGAAGTGATCGATGTCGCGGTGCTCTATTTCCGTACAGTGTTCTGGTGTTACCCCTTCCTGGGAAGTATTTTCCTTTACAGGAATACCCTTCAGGGACTGGGATACGGACTTGTTCCTATGCTGGGCGGCGTGTTTGAGCTGATTGCCAGAGCGGGAATCGTTCTTCTTGTGGCGGGCCATACCAGTTTCGTGGGCGTCTGCCTTTCCGACCCCGCGGCGTGGCTGTCCGCCCTTATTCCGCTGGTGCCGTATTATATCTACATAATGAAGAATTGGAAAAAAGTGTGACGGAGCCGGCTTGTCCGGCTGAAAGATTGGACGTCAGGCGGTAAATTTAGCTTTCATGGGAATTAAAGAATGATATTCGGAACAATGTTCGGAACGATATCAAAAAAAGTATGATATTGTTCCGAACATTGTTCTTTTGCATAGATAGCGCCAGTGAACAAGGGGACCGTATTGTCCCCTTGTTCACTGACGCTCAAATCGATTTAGAAATTGTTATATTAAAAATACATGGGAATTTATTTGGCGTGCCCAAGGAGGGGGAGTGTGAGGGGGACCTTCGGGCTTCGCCACTCTGAGATGGTCCCCCTCACATATCTTACTTCCGAAACGCCGCCCTTTTCCTTTCTCTGGAATCCAGTATCCTCTTGCGGATGCGGAGGCTCTTGGGTGTTACCTCCAGAAGCTCATCCTGATCGATGAACTCGATCGCCTGCTCCAGGCTGAGGATCCTGGGCGGGGTCAGCTTCAGCGCCTCGTCGGCGGAAGAAGAACGCGTGTTGGTAAGATGCTTTGTCTTACATACGTTCAGCTCAATATCCTCGGCCTTTCCGTTCTGGCCGATAACCATTCCGCTGTAGACTTTTTCGCCGGGGCCGATAAAGAGAACGCCGCGCTCCTGAGCGGAGAAGAGGCCGTAGGTAACGGCTTCGCCCGGTTCAAAAGCGATCAGGGAACCCTGTTTGCGGTACTGGAAATCTCCTTTATAGGGGGCGTATCCGTCAAACATGGTATTCAGGATACCGGTTCCCTTGGTGGAGGTCAGGAATTCGTTGCGGAATCCGATCAGGCCGCGGGAAGGAATGTGGAATTCCAGACGCACGGATCCGTCGCTGGCGGTGCTCATTCCCTGAAGTTCGCCCTTACGCTCGCTTAATTTCTGGATGACTGTTCCGGAAAATTCCTCCGGAACATCCACATAGGCAATTTCCATAGGCTCCATTTTCTTGCCGCGCTCATCGAAGTGGTACAGCACTTCCGGTTTGCTGACCGCGAATTCATAGCCTTCGCGGCGCATGTTTTCGATCAGTACGGAGAGGTGCAGCTCGCCGCGTCCGGAAACCTTGAAGCATTCGGTGGTGTCGGTATCCTCTACACGGAGGCTGACGTCGGTGTTCAACTCCCTGTAAAGACGGTCGCGGAGATGGCGGGAAGTGATATATTTTCCTTCCTGCCCTGCCAGGGGACTGTCGTTTACCATGAAGTTCATGGAGATCGTCGGCTCGGAGATCTTCTGGAAAGGAATCGCTTCCGGATTATCTCCGGTGCACAGAGTGTCGCCGATATGGATATCGGAAATACCTGAGATCGCCACAATGGAACCTACAGAAGCTTCTTTTACTTCTACTTTATTCAGGCCGTCGAATTCATAAAGCTTGCTGATCTTTACCCTTTCGTGTTTGTCCAGATCGTGATGGTTCAGAAGAGTCATTTCCTGATTCACGGCGATTTTTCCGTTCTCTACCTTGCCGATACCGATCCTTCCCACATATTCATTGTAGTCGATGGTGCTGATCAGTACCTGGGTATCCGCTTCCGGATCGCCCTCCGGAGCGGGGATATATTTCAGGATAGTCTCAAAAAGCGGAGCCATATTTTCCGGCGTGTCCTTAAGGTCAAGAACCGCATGACCGGATTTTGCGGACGCATAGAGGAAAGGACAGTCAAGCTGCTCGTCGGAAGCGTCCAGATCCATCAGAAGTTCCAGCACCTCGTCGATCACTTCGTTGGGACGGGCTTCGGGACGGTCAATCTTATTGATGCAGACAATGACATGAAGATCCAGCTCCAGGGCTTTTTTCAGTACGAACTTGGTCTGGGGCATCGCGCCCTCAAAAGCGTCCACAAGAAGGATCACGCCGTCTACCATTTTCAGCACACGCTCTACCTCGCCGCCGAAATCCGCATGTCCGGGGGTGTCGATAATGTTGATCTTAACGCCCTTATAATGGACGGCCGTGTTCTTGGACAGAATGGTGATGCCGCGCTCGCGCTCGATATCATTGGAATCCATGACACGCTCCTGAACCTCCTGATTCTCGCGGAAAACGCCGCTCTGTTTCAGAAGCTGGTCCACCAGAGTTGTCTTTCCGTGGTCAACGTGAGCGATAATGGCCACGTTGCGCACATCTTCGCGTTTGATTTTCATAAAGATCGAAATCCTTTCTTTTTACTTCTATATTAATGTATTTTTTTCAATATAATACGACATTCCAGTTTATCACATTTTTTGCAGATTACAAGGTGTTCAAAAAAATTTTTTTTCTTTTTGGTTCTAAAGTTCTGTCTCCGCACATAGGCTAATATAGACAAAATACCCAAAGAGGAAGGAGAACTGTATTATGGCAGACAAAATCATCGAAAACAATCAGGTATCGGTTACGGGGAAGATCGATACCGGCTTTACGTTCAGTCATCAGGTATTCGGAGAGGGGTTCTACACCATGGAAATAGTGGTAAAAAGGCTCAGTGATTCCGAGGACCATATTCCGGTCATGGTATCTGAACGTCTTCTTGACGTTACGCAGGATTATGTGGGGGAGTATATTGAAATTCACGGTCAATTCCGTTCATATAACCGTCATGAGGAAAAACACAACAGGCTGGTGCTCTCGGTTTTTGCCAGAGAACTGAAATTCGTGGAGGAAGAAGAGGACGCGACTCCGGTAAACCAGATTTTTCTGGACGGATATATCTGCAAGCCGCCGGTCTACCGGAAAACTCCTCTTGGAAGAGAAATCGCGGATCTGCTGCTGGCGGTGAACAGGCCCTATGGAAAATCCGACTACATACCATGCATCTGCTGGGGCCGGAACGCCCGTTACGCGTCCGCCTTCACCGTAGGAGGACATGTTCTGATCTGGGGACGTATCCAGAGCCGGGAATATGTAAAGAAAACAGGAGAAAACCAGACAGAAAAACGTACGGCATATGAAGTGTCGGTAAGCAAGCTGGAATATATAGAATAGAGGCGGACCGCGTCCGGCGGCAGGCCGTGGGTGCGCGCAGTTTCGCAAAATCATCAGGACTTGCATTTTTATATGTTTTGCGGTAATATAAATTCATTAATCAAGATGCAGTTTCATGAACCAAAAGAGGAATTGTTATGCAAAAAGAGTTAACAGAGGTATACTGCGGCAGAGCAAAGGGGAAAACCACCCTGGCGCTGGGCCAGAGCCTGCGGGCGGCTGCCGAGGGGAAAAGCGTGATCATCATCCAGTTCCTGAAGGGTAAGGAACGCCGGTCTATGGATTTCCTGGAGGAGCTGGATCAGATGGATATCAAGATCTTCCGGTTTGAGAAACAGGACTGCTGTTATGACGAACTTTCGGAAGAAGAGAAGGCGGAGGAGCGCTGTAATATTCTGAACGGCCTGAATTTCGCCAGGAAGGTGGTAGTAACCCAGGAATGTGACCTTCTTGTACTGGATGAGCTGCTGGGACTTCTGGACCAGGGGATTGTTTCCCTGGATGCGGTGAAGGATATCCTTGCGCAGAAGGACGAGACCATGCATATCATTATGACAGGATGGACACTGCCGGAAGGGCTGAAACCCTACATTGATTCCGTCACATGTCTGACCACGGACGTCATAAACGAAACAGATACTGAAGAGTAGTATAATACAGAAGAATAAAGGAGGAGATCAAATGGCAATTTTTAAAGGCGCAGGCGTTGCAATCGTAACCCCCATGCATGAAGACGGGAGTGTGAATTATGAAAAGCTTGGCGAACTGATCGAGTTTCAGATTGCCAACAGCACAGACGCGATCATTATCTGCGGAACAACCGGAGAATCTTCAACAATGTCCCACGGAGAGCATCTGAAGACGATCAAGTATGCCATTGACAAAGTTGCGAAACGTATTCCGGTAATTGCGGGAACAGGTTCCAACTGTACAGAGACAGCGATCATGATGTCGAAGGAGGCTGCTTCCTACGGTGCGGACGCGCTGCTTATCGTTACTCCTTATTACAATAAGGCCACCCAGAAGGGACTGATCGCTCACTATACGGCTATCGCCAACGCGGTGCCGGATACGCCGATCATTATGTACAATGTCCCCAGCCGCACAGGATGCAACATCCAGCCGGCAACAGTAGCCGCTCTTGTAAAGAATGTGAAGAATATCGTGGGTCTGAAGGCTGCCAGCGGCGACCTTTCCCAGATCGCGAAGACGGTTTCTCTGGCGGGAGACGACCTGGAGCTTTATTCCGGCAACGACGACCAGACGCTGCCGATCCTTTCCCTTGGAGGAATCGGTGTGATCTCCGTACTCTCCAATGTTGCGCCGAAGGAAACCCATGATATGGTTATGAAATTCCTGGAGGGCGACATCAAAGGCGCCGCGAAGATCCAGATCGACGCGATCCCGCTGATCAACGCTCTGTTCTGCGAAGTGAACCCGATTCCGGCCAAAGCCGCCCTGAACATGATGGGAATGGAAGCTGGACCTCTCCGTATGCCTCTTTCCGAGATGGAGGACAGCAATAAGGAGATCCTTGCAAAAGCCATGAGAGATTTCGGGATTAAGCTTGCATAAGGGACGGAGGAGAATTATGATAAAAGTTTTAATGTACGGCTGCTGCGGCCATATGGGCCAGGTGATCTCTGAACTTGCCGGTAAAGATCCGGAAGTGGAGATCGTAGCCGGAGTGGACATTGCGGATAAGGGAAACACTTCTTATCCGGTATATACAGATATCCGCGCCTGTCAGGAACAGGTGGATGTGGTTGTTGATTTTTCTTCTGCGAAAGCAGTGGACGCTCTCCTGGATTACTGTGGAGAGAAGGGGCTGCCTGTAGTGCTCTGCACGACCGGTCTCAGCGAAGATCAGCTTGCGAAAGTGGAGGAGACGGCGAAGAAGACAGCGGTGCTGAAATCCGCCAATATGTCCCTGGGTATCAACACACTTCTGAAGCTGGTACAGGACGCTGCGAAAGTCCTTGCCGCGGCAGGATTCGATATGGAGATCGTGGAACGCCATCACCGTCTGAAGGTAGACGCCCCCAGCGGAACGGCCCTTGCTCTGGCGGACAGTCTGAACGAGGCTATGGGCGGCGAATATGATTATGTATACGACCGCAGCCAGAAACGGGAGAAGCGTACCGATAAGGAAATCGGTATTTCCGCAGTTCGGGGAGGAACGATCGTGGGAGACCACGAGGTTATTTTCGCCGGACCGGACGAGGTGATCGAATTCAAGCACAGAGCCTATTCCAAAGCAGTATTCGGCAAAGGTGCTCTGGAGGCGGCCAAGTATCTTGCCGGCAAACCCGCGGGACGTTATGACATGAGCGATGTGATAGCGGACAGATAAAAAACATAAATATGATGAAGATCAGGATCCGGCTTCCGGGAAGGAAGGCCGGATCCCTTTTATTTTACAGAAAATACCTTTCCGCAGAAAAAATCTGTTTTTTTCAAATTTTTAATTATTGGATTCCGGCGGAATAGAATTCCGTAAAGTGTACATATTAAAGATACAAGTATACAGAAAAAGGAGATTAAAAAGAATGAAAAAATTCAGAGGAATTCTTATGAGTATGCTGCTGGTCCTGTCTCTAAGCATGCTGACAGCCTGCGGCGAGGACACCAATAATAATGCGGACGAATCCGGAACAGCCACAGAGAACACCGCCGAGGACAAAGAAGAAAAAGAAGATACCGCTGAAGAAAAGAAAGAAGAAGAGGTGAAAGACAACGCGGCGGAGAATGATATGGCTGAAGACAGAGATGATACAGCAGAAAATGAGACTGCCGGGGACAGAGATAACGCAGCGGAAAACGAGGCGGATCAGAACAGGGACAACGCGGCGGAGCAGCAGAATGAAGAAGACGCGGAAAACGACGGAACTGTATCCGGTGAACTGGGAAACAGCGTTCGTGATCTGGGCGACGGAGTAGGCGACGCTGTGGAAGATGTGGGCGACGCAGTGGGAAACGCCGTTGACGGAAGATGATCCCTGATGTTAGAATATACGGAAGACAGGACCTGCCGCTTAATGCGGCGGGTCTTAAAGACAGAATGAGGTGGCAGTATGAAATTTCGGCCGTGTATCGACATACATAACGGAAAAGTAAAACAGATCGTAGGCGGAAGTCTGAAAGACGCGGGAGATCAGGCGGAGGAGAATTTTGTGTCCGGCCAGGACGCGGCTTTTTATGCGGCAATGTACCGTGACGCGGGCCTGAAAGGAGGACATGTGATCCTTCTCAATGCGGCGGATTCTCCTTATTTTCAGACCACGAAAGAGCAGGCGCTGAAAGCGCTGAAAACATATCCGGGGGGCCTGCAGCTGGGAGGCGGAGTGCGGCCGGAAAACGCGGAGGAATACCTGGAGGGCGGTGCCAGCCATGTGATCGTTACCTCCTATGTGTTCCGGGACGGAAAGATATCCTGGGAAAATCTTGAGAAGATGGAGCGGGCGGCAGGACGGGAACGTCTGGTGCTGGATTTAAGCTGCCGGATGAAAGACGGAGAGTATTATATCGTCACAGACCGCTGGCAGAAATTTACCGACGTCCCGGTTACTCTTGAGACAATGGAAGAGCTGGGGAAGCACTGCGATGAATTCCTCATCCACGCCGTTGACGTGGAAGGGAAGGCATCCGGTATAGAAGCCGGTCTGGCGGAGCTTCTGTCCCGGTATGAAGAGCGCCCCGTCACCTACGCCGGGGGCGTGGGAAGCCTGGAGGATATCCGGATGCTGGAACAATGCGGAAAAGGGAGACTTGATGTGACGGTGGGGAGCGCCCTGGATATTTTCGGGGGAACCATACCGTTCGACGTGCTGAAGAGGATGTGAGACAAAATATGACAGAAATGACAAAAAAGGCGCTGGCGCTATCTCTGAAAAAACTTCTGGAGAAAAAGCCCCTGTCCAAAATCACGGTTACAGATATCGCCGCTGAATGCGGGATCAACCGTCATACATTTTATTATCACTTCCGTGATATTTATGATCTTCTTGAATGGATCTATGTGAGCGAGACCGAGGAATACATTTTGCGGGAGGGCGTCCCTGCAAACTGGCAGGAAAGCCTGACGCGGCTGTTTCAATATTGTCTGGAAAATAAGAAGTTTGTAGTTACGACTTATGTATTTTTTCAGAAAGACAATATGTTTCAGTTTATACATAAACATGCGGCTCTGATAGTCGGCCGGATTATAGAATCAGATATGGAAAGCGTGGAGATTTCCCGCGAAAAACGGAATTTTGCTCTGGATTTTTATGCATACGCTCTGGAAGGGATCATCTATGCCTGGATCAAAAACGGAATGAAACAGAAGCCGGAAGAGATCATAGGCATGCTGTCCGCCATGATAGAAGGAAGCGGCAGGATCACCTTTCAGCATCTGGCGGAAATGCGGTGAAAGTACATACAGGATCAGAGAACAGGACAGAATATTTTTAGACACATTATATGATGTGGTGCAAAAATAGACACTGTCCTGTTTTTGTTTATGGAAAAAAGAGAATTTCTGTTTATAATGTATAATGTGAAAAAAATAACAGTGTGGAAAGAGTATGTGGTTCTGATGTTTCAGACAAATACAGCAAGGAGGAGACACAAATGAATAAACTTGCACACGCAGCAGGAAGAAAAGTATTTTCAGGAGTAATAGACGTGGCTCTGGGTCAGGTGAAAAAGAACCCGGAACAGGCCTTTTTAAATATTGTGGATACGGCCCAGAAATATATAGGTGAATTTAATATAGGCGTAAACTGGGATTATCTCCATAAAGTTGCCGGTGATCCGGAATGTACCCTGAACCGTTATGTGACCCGGATGGTGAATGAACTCCATCCCAATGTTCTGAAGACCACGCTTCTGGATCTGGGGTACGAGGCTTTTTACAACGGAACGAAGACGATCCGTGAGATGCGGGAGATTCACAACTGCAACATTCCCTGGATCATTCTGATGGATCCCACCAGCGCATGCAATCTGCATTGCACAGGATGCTGGGCGGCGGAATACGGCAACAAGCTGAACCTTACCTTTGAAGAGATGGATTCTGTGATCACCCAGGGAAAAGAACTGGGCGTTTATTTCTATATGCTCACCGGCGGAGAGCCCATGGTCCGCAAGAAAGATATCATTAAGCTGTGCAGAAAACATAACGACTGCGTATTTTTCGCCTACACAAACGGTACGCTGGTGGATGAGGAACTGTGCAGGCAGATGCAGGAGGTGGGGAATCTTTTCCTGGCCCTCAGCCTGGAAGGAAAACCGGAAGTCAATGATCTCCGCCGAGGCGAGGGAGTTTACGGCAAGGTGATGCACGCCATGAATCTTCTGAAGGAGTACGGTCTTGTGTTCGGAACTTCCATCTGCTATACAAGCCAGAATATCGAGAGCGTTACCAGTGATGAATTTATTAATATGCTGGTGGAGAAGGGATGCCGTTATTCGCTGTACTTCCACTATATGCCTGTTGGGAACGACGCTTCCGTAGAGCTTCTTCCCACGAAGGAACAGCGTATCTATATGCATGACAGAGTAAGGGAGATCCGTAATATGGAACACGGCCCGGGTCTTTTTACCATGGATTTCCAGAACGACGGCGAATTCGTGGGCGGATGTATCGCCGGAGGAAGGAACTACTTCCACATCAACGCCAACGGAGATGCGGAACCCTGCGTATTCATTCATTATTCCAACGGCAATATCAGGGAGAACACCATTCTTGAGATTCTGAAACAGCCGCTGTTCATGGCCTACCATGACAATCAGCCGTTTAATGAGAATATGCTCCGTCCCTGCCCGATGCTGGAGAATCCGGAAATCCTGCAGAAACTGGTAAAAGAATCGGGAGCACATTCCACAGACCTTCAGTCACCGGAATCTGCGGAGCATCTCTGCGGCAAATGCGTGAAATACGCGCAGGAATGGGCGCCGGCGGCAGATAAACTCTGGGAGGAAACAAAGCAGAAAAAAGCGGCCAGGGCTGCAAAATAAAATAAGTAGTTCCTTTTTGGAAATTTTTAGTTTAAAATATAGGATAGCGTTGAGGTTTATGCGCCCGGCGCTGTCCTGTTTTTGTATTATACGGTATTTCATTCAGAAAACGGATAATCTGTAGAAATGCTGCTGATCAATATATGAAAAAGAAGAACGGAGAGCATTTATGAAAGTTGTAATTCTGGCAGGAGGATTTGGTACAAGAATCAGCGAGGAGAGCCATCTGAAACCCAAGCCAATGATCGAGATCGGGGAAAAGCCGATCCTGTGGCATATCATGAAAATGTATTCCGCCTACGGATTTCATGAGTTTGTGATCTGCTGCGGCTATAAGCAGCATGTGATCAAGGAGTGGTTCGCGGATTATTACCTCCATAACAGTAATATTACTTTTGATTTTACGCAGGAAAACAAGATGATCGTGCACAACAATGTGCTGGAGCCATGGAAAGTAACGATCGTGGACACCGGGCTGAACACTATGACTGGAGGGCGCATTAAGAGAGTGAAGGACTATCTGGACGGCGATACCTTCATGCTTACCTACGGAGACGGAGTGGCCGATATCAATATCAGAGAACTTCTGGAGTATCACAGATCTCACGGTAAGATGGCTACGATCACTGCCGCACAGCCGGGAGGAAGGTTCGGTATTCTGGATATCACAGAGGACGGTACGATCACGAACTTCAAGGAGAAGAAGAAAGAAGACGGCGGCTGGATCAACGCCGGATTCATGGTGCTTGAACCTGAGATCATGGATCTTATTGAGGGCGACTCCACAGTGTTTGAGAAGGAACCGCTGGTGGAAGCCGCGCGCAGGGGACAGCTGAACGCCTACCGCCATAAAGGTTTCTGGCAGTGCATGGATACGCTGCGGGAGAAGAACCTGCTGGAAAGCCTGTGGCAGTCCGGCGAGGCGCCCTGGAAAATATGGGAGTGAAAATTTAATATACAGGAACGGGACTTAAACACAGGAGGCACAGATATGTCTGATAATAATACAAGAATTTTATTTACAGATCTTGACGGCACTCTTCTGAATGATAAGAAAGAAATCACCCCCGGCAATCAGGCTGCTGTGAACGAGGCTCTGGCTGCCGGACATAAGGTTGTGATAAGCACCGGACGTCCGCTGGACAGTGGCATGATCATTGCGCAGCGGGCTGGTCTTGTGCGGGAAGGCTGTTATGTCATTGCCTTTAACGGAGGCCAGATCTATGATATTTATCATAAAAAGACAATCTTCGGGAAACAGCTGCCTATGAATCTGGCGAAAGCAGTTTTTCAGGAAGCGGTAAACAGGGGGCTTCATATTCAGTCCTATTCCGATACGGAGGTCCTGGTCCTGGAAGATTCCATGGAGATAAAAAGATATGTAAAAGGTACGGAAATGGGATATCGTGTAGTGAAAAACCTGGATGAAGCTGTTCCTGTAGATCCGTACAAACTTCTGGCCATCAGTTTTGACGACCGTCCGAAAATCGAGAAATTCCAGCGTGAAGTGGTGGAACCGCTGGCGGGAACAGCCAGGAGTTTTTTCTCCAACGATGCGTATCTGGAAATCGTACCGGAAGGGATCTCCAAAGGGTTCGCCGTGAAGTGGATGTGCGAATATCTGGGTATCCCGATAGAGAATTCCGTGGCGGCGGGAGACGCGGAGAATGATGTGGAGATGCTGGAAGCGGCCCATGTGGGCGCTGTGATGTGCAATGCTTTTCCCGGCGTGGCGGAACACGGCGACTATGTGACGGAGCATGACAATAATCATGACGGTCTCGGGGAGATCATCCGGAAATTTATACTTAAGTAGAAGAGACATAAAATCTGGAGGGTGGTTGGCATGGAGAGATTTAAGAGAATATTCGTAATCGTGATAGATTCCCTTGGAGTAGGAGCTATGGAGGATTCTCCGGAGTTCGGAGATGTGGGCGTGAATACGCTGGGACATATCTCCCAGGCGGTGGACAGGCTTTGGATTCCCCACCTTCAGAAGCTGGGAATGGCGAATCTGACGCCTCTGAAGCAGGTAGAACCGGTGGAAAAGGCGATGGGATATTACGGGAAGATGCGGGAGAAAAGCAAGGGAAAAGATACCATGACAGGTCACTGGGAGCTGATGGGACTGGAGGTTAAGAAACCCTTTAAGACTTTTACCGAAACCGGTTTTCCGCCGGAACTGATCGCAGAACTGGAAAAACGCACCGGCCACAAGATCATCGGAAATAAAAGCGCAAGCGGGACGGAGATCCTGGATGAACTGGGGGAAGAGGAGATCGCAACCGGTCATATGATCGTTTATACTTCGGCGGATTCTGTCCTTCAGATCTGCGGTAATGAAGAGACCTTCGGACTGGATGAACTTTACCGCTGCTGTGAGATTGCCCGGGAGCTTACCATGAAAGACGAATGGAGAGTAGGCCGTGTGATCGCGCGACCTTACGTAGGGAAAAAGAAGGGAGAGTTCAGACGTACAAGCAACCGTCATGATTACGCCCTGAAACCTTTCGGCCCTACGGTTCTTAATGTTCTGAAGGACGCAGGACTGGATGTGATCTCAGTGGGAAAGATCAGAGATATCTTCGATGGAGAAGGAATCACAGAAGCATATAAATCCAGAAGTTCTGTGCATGGAATGGAACAGACCATAGAACTGGCGGGCAGGGACTTCCGCGGACTGTGCTTTGTAAATCTAGTGGATTTTGACGCTCTGTGGGGACACCGGAGAAACCCGGGAGGATATGCGGCGGAGATTGAGAAATTCGACGTGAACCTGGGAAAATTGCTTCCCCTTCTGAAGGAAGACGACCTTCTGATCATCACGGCGGATCATGGGAACGACCCTACTTACACAGGAACTGACCATACAAGAGAAAAGGTTCCGTTCCTGGCATATTCGCCGTCCATGAAAGAAAACGGCGGACTGCCGGAGACAGATACCTTCGGGGCTGTCGGCGCCACAATTGCAGATAATTTCTGCCTGGAAATGCCGGAAGGAGCCGTTGGGAAATCCGTTCTGGGACTGCTGAAGTAGGTCAGAGATAAAAAACACTTTTTAAGGACATTTAGCCGTGGATTGTGCCCAGAAAAAGTCGTTCTTTCTGAGGTTTGGTATGATATAGTCAGTAGCTTTATCAATTTTATCCGGAAAGCGGAAAACTAACAGGAAAGGACGACGGATTATGAAAAGAAAAGACTTTATGAAACTGGGAGTTATGTTTGTCTGCTTTAGTCTGGCAGCAGGCGTCCCGGTCTTTGCAGCAGAGCAGCAGCCGGAAACAAAATGGCAGTATACGCAGAAGCAGGAGCAGGACGGTATCCTGTGTGTGTTTGACGAATTAAAGCTGAAGCTGCCGGAAACCTTGAACGGAAAATTAGGAATGCTTAAAAATATATATTACGTATTCGGGCGTGATTGATAACAGAGCATTTAAAGATTTTTTTACCTGGCCAAGAAATCATACATATGAAGAGGTTTTTTATTTGTTAGGAATCTATATGATATTGGTCCTGATAAATAGATATACACCTTTAAAGAGTGTTGTCGCAAAATTATTAAAGGAATGTAAAAAAGAATTGTTTTTATTTACAATTATTGAATGGGAAATACTTCAGAAAATAGTAGAGAATGAACTGAGAAATGTAGAAGAAAATAATTTGGCTGTATCTTTAATTATAGCCTGTATATTAGTGCTTTGCATGATGTTTCTTTATATTGATGCTATAACTAAAATGGCTGAAACGGAGAGGAATTTATTAGATGTAAGAAATGAGATTGTAGAACGGCAATATCGTGAGATGAAAGAAGCTTACGAAAGGTATAGATGTATTGTACACGATGAAAAGTATATGCTACTATATCTAAAGGAATGTTTGGAAAATGAAGATATTAATCATGCAAAACGTGTAATTAATAATTATCAATCAGAGTTAAACCAAATTGGAAAATGCAGATGGACAGGAATACAGATGGTAGATTCCATTTTTAACATAAAGAAGAAACGGATAGAGGACCTGTCTGTTCAATTAGATTTAGATTGTCAATTACATACAATTCCTATAGATGAGACAGACTTTGTAGTTATGTTCAGTAATTTGCTGGATAATGCATTAGAAGCAGTCGAGTATAATGAAATTAGTGAAAGGAAAATAAAAAAGAACATGGATGGGGAATAGAGAGTGTGAAACATATAGTCGAAAAGTATAATGGGGATATTTCATTCAATAATAAAGAAAATTTATTTGAAGTATGCGTTATCATAAATCTATGAGAAAAGAAAAATAGACATTGAATAGAGAAGATATCCCGGATAATATAGAGATAGAAAAAACTGATCCTGTGGCAATCCGGCGAGGCGCCATGGAAAATATGGGAGTGAAAATTTGGAGTACACATTAATCCGTTCAAAAAGAAAGACTCTCGCTCTGCAGGTGCAGGCGGACGGGAGCGTGACAGTACGCGCTCCGCTGAGGACTTCTCGGTATAAAATAGATTCCTTTGTGGAGAAACACCGGGCATGGATAGAAAAACAGAGGCAGAAACTTGCCGGGCTGAAAAAAGAGGTTTATGTGATCACAGAGGAGGAACGCCGCGCCGGGGTGGAAGCGGCGAAGAGAATATTTCCATCCAGGGCGGAATATTTTGCCCGGCGTATGGGAGTCACTTATGGGCGGATCACGATCCGGGAACAGAAAACCCGGTGGGGAAGCTGCAGTCAGGCCGGGAACCTGAACTTTAACTGGAAACTGGTCCTGATGCCGCCGGAGATTCTGGATTACGTAGTGGTGCATGAGCTTGCCCACCGGAAAGAAATGAATCATTCTCCGGCTTTCTGGGCAGTAGTGGAGAAGGAACTGCCGGATTATCGCCGGCGGAGAGAAGAACTGAAAAGACAGGGACGGGAATTCATATGAAAGGTACGATTATCTGCTACGGGGATTCCAATACTTACGGGTATGATCCCCGTTCTTTTATGGGAGACCGCTATGGGAAAGACATCCGATGGACGGGGATCCTTGCGGAAAAAACAGACTGGAGTATCAGAAATCACGGAATGAACGGCCGCTGTATCCCCCATACTGCTTCGCAGATCCGCTTTGCCTGTGAGCAGACAGAAGAGTGGGGCCGGGAACAGGCGCCCCTATGGTTCGCCGTGATGCTGGGAACCAACGATCTGCTTATGGAACCGGGTTTCCGGGCAGAGGACGCGGCGGAAAGAATGGAAAACTTCCTGCTGGCCTTATCTGAAACAGAGGCGGTAAAAAGCGGGAGGATATGTCTCTGGCTGATCGTGCCGCCTGCCATGAAGCGGGGCGCGTGGGTGGAGGAAGACAGCCTGTGTCTGGAGGCGGAACGACTGGGCGGTGCATACCGGAAAATTGCGGAAAAACTGGGGATCAGATATACGGACGCAGGACAGTGGGATATACAGGTCGTGTTCGACGGCGTGCATTTTTCGGAGGAAGGACACCGGAAATTCGCGGAGGGAATGGTGAAGGAACTGACAGATTAACTTGACTTTTCCCATGTTTCCGGTGGTGGCGCTGTTTTCGCTCAGTGTTTCTCTGCCGAAGGTTTTCGCGGCTATGGGAAAAGCCGGCGTATTTGTGCTGGAATCCATTGTGGCCAACTGCATGGAGATATTTCCATACTACCCGCAAAAAGACAGTGCTTGTTGCTGGAAATATATATGTTATTATGATACGTTATGTAGCGCCGGTCATGATGCTGGTACTTTTCCTGCAGTCAACAGGAATTCTTCAGTAAAAGAGCTGTGCCCTGTTTATAATGCGCTGAAGTACGCGGGGCTTCAAAGAAAGTGAAAACTGTGATAATAAGATAAAAAACCTGGCTGTCCAGTATAAGGATGGCCGGGTTTTTAATTTCCTGTTGACCGAACAGACGTTCTGATTTATAATGAGATCAGAGAGGAGGGAAACCGTTATGGGGAATGAGGCGCGCAGTTATATAGCGATTGACCTGAAATCTTTCTATGCATCAGTGGAATGCCGGGAACGGGGGCTGGATCCCATGACGGCGAATCTTGTGGTGGCGGACAGGAGCCGCACGGAGAAGACCATTTGTCTTGCAGTGTCTCCGGCGCTGAAAGCTTACGGCATACCGGGGCGGATCCGGCTTTTTGAGGTGGAGGAGAAGGTCCGGGGGATCAACGCCGCCAGGAGAAGGCACGCTCCGGGCGGGAAGCTCACAGGAAGCTCTTATCTTGAGCCGGAGCTTAGAGAACATCCGGAACTGGGGCTGTCCTATATCGCCGCTCCGCCCCGGATGGCTCTCTACATGGAATACAGTACCAGGATCTATGATATTTACCTGAAATACATTGCACCGGAAGATATCCATGTGTATTCCATTGACGAGGTGTTTATCGACGCCACACATTATCTGAACGCATACCGTATGACCGCCAGGGAACTGGCTGGTAAGATGATCCTGGATATTTTCCGGAATACAGGGATCACAGCTACGGCAGGGATCGGTACCAACCTCTATCTGTGCAAGGTGGCTATGGATATTGAGGCCAAACACAGCCCTCCGGATGAGAACGGGGTGCGGATCGCCCTGCTGGATGAGAGATCTTACCGGGATCTTCTGTGGGATCATCAGCCGCTTACGGATTTCTGGAGAGTGGGAAGAGGATACGCCAGGAAGCTGAAGGCCCATGGCCTTTATACCATGGGGGATATTGCCAGGTGTTCTCTGGGCCGGCCGGGAGAGTACTATAATGAAGGGCTGCTTTATAAACTCTTCGGAGTGAACGCGGAACTTCTTATCGATCACGCGTGGGGCTGGGAACCATGCACCATGGAGGATATCAGGAGTTATCGTCCGGAGAATAACAGCGTGGGATCCGGACAGGTACTGCACTGCCCCTATCCCAGTGACAAGGCAAGGCTTGTGACCCGGGAGATGACGGACCTTCTGGTACTGGATCTGGTGGACAGGCGCCTGGTGACGGACCAGATCACGCTGACGGTAGGTTATGATATCGAGAACCTGAAAGACCCGGAGAGAAGGAAGCGGTACAGAGGTGAAGTGACTATGGATCATTATGGCCGTCAGATCCCGAAGCACGCCCACGGCACTGTGAACCTGGACAGGCAGACGTCCTCCGGCGAACGGATCACAGAGGCGGTGACGGGGCTTTACGACAGGATCGTGGACAGGGATCTTCTGGTAAGAAGGATCACGGTTACCGCCGGCAGGGTAGTGGATGAACGTAATATAGAAACAAAAGAAGTTTTTGAGCAGATGGATCTCTTTACGGATTACGCCTCCAGGGAGAAGGCGGACCGGGAGGAGGAACGGCGGCGGAAGCGGGAACGCAGGATGCAGGAGGCTGTTCTGGATATCCGGAAGAGATTTGGCAAAAACGCCGTTCTGAGAGGAATGAATCTGGAGGAAGGCGCTACGGCGCGTGACCGGAATCAGCAGATCGGCGGCCATAAAGCATGAAAGGAAGCGGGCATTATGAAGAATTACTTCGGGGATTCCGGGAGGTATGACGATATTATCGATCTTCCCCACCATGTATCGCCCACCAGGCCGCGGATGCCGGCAAGGGACAGGGCGGCGCAGTTCGCGCCTTTCGCCGCCCTGACAGGATACGGGGATGCGGTGAAGGAGACCGCCAGGATCACAGAAGAGAGGCGGGAGCCGGACGGAGAGCAGACAGAGATCCTGAACAGGACGGTGAAGATCCTTGCGGAGAAGATCCGGGAACAGCCGGAGATAACGGTTGCTTTTTTCTGTCCGGATGAGCGGAAAGAGGGCGGATCCTACAGGCAGTTTCGGGGGAATCTCAGAAGGATCGACGGGTGCCGGCGCAGAATGATTTTTACGGACGGGAATGAAATTTCTTTTGATAATAGCCGGGAAATCCGGTATGATAGTGAAGAATGATAAAGAGAGGCAGGACGCCTCTGGATTATGAATATGGCCGGTATTTCCCCGGGGAGGCCGGGAAGCGCCGGCAGAAGGATCTGGAGAAATCATATATGACTGAAAGAAATATACAGGGTCTCAGCGAGAAAGTTTTTCTGCGCCTGGAGGCTCCGTCAGAAGAAGAACATGTCAGCGACCAGATGAGGATCAGACAGGGGCTGGAAGAAAAAGGATACCGGGATATCCGCTTTTCCCTGGAGGCGCTCAGGACGCTTTATCCTTTGTGCCGGGAAGCCGGATGGGAGATCACGGTGACGCTGGTCCATGAGGAACAGGGAATCCTGATAACAGCGGTGGAGGCAGGAGACCGCATGCGGGAGCATTACGGGCTGGCGGTGGACTACGGCTCCACCACGATCCTTATGCAGATCGTGGATATGAATACAGGCGAAGTGCTGGCGGAAGAGAGCGAGACGAACGGACAGGCGGCATACGGGGCGGATATTCTTACCAGGATCACCTACGGGATGGAGAAACCGGAACACAAAAGAGAACTTCATCAGGCGACGGTGGAGACCTTTCACCGGCTTCTGGAGAAGCTGACAGGGAAGACCGGGATTCAGGCAGGCGCATGTCCGGTGATGGTGATATCAGGCAACACGACGATGGTGCACTTCTTTCTGGAGCTGGACGCCTGGACTGTATTTTCTTCTCCTTACGCGCCGGTGACAACAGAACCGGGATTTTTCCGGGGAAGGGAACTGGGACTGGATTTTGCGGGAGAGGTGTTTTTTATGCCGGGGATTTCCAATTATGTGGGCGGCGATATTGTCAGCGGCCTTCTTCTGATGGATTTCTACCGGAAGGATGAGATCGGCCTGTTTTTTGATATCGGCACCAACGGCGAGCTGGTGATCGGGAACAGGGAGTGGCTGCTGGCGGGAGCCGGAGCCGCGGGGCCTGCGCTGGAGGGCGATATCAGCCGGTACGGGATCCGCGCCCGGGAGGGAGCCATTGATACGGTGCGCATCGAAGGCGGGGACTTGTCCTTTACCACGATCGGCGGAACGAAACCGGTAGGGATCTGCGGCTCAGGGATCATTGACCTTCTGGCGGAGATGAGACTGAACGGATGGACAGACATTGCGGGGAATCTGGATCCACAGGCGTCTGAGAGGATCGTATATTTCGAGGATGAGGGAGAATACGGTGCGGTTTACGCCACGGCGGAGGAGTCCGGGACCGGAGAACCGCTTTATTTTTCCCAGACAGACATAAAGCAGTATATAGATACCAAAGCGGCGGCGCATACCATGCTGGACTGTCTTCTGGAGAGCGCGGGATGCACGGAGGAGGATATCGGCCACTATTATCTTTCCGGAGCCTTCTGCGCCCACGGAAATCTGGAATCCGCCATTACAGTGGGGATCTTTCCGGACGTTCCTCTGGAACGGTATACCGCCCTGCGCAATTCTTCCCTGGACGGTGCCCGGACGCTGCTCCTTGACCGGAACCGTATGGAAGACATCAGGTATCTCAGGGAGAACGTGTTCAGCGTACAGTTTGCTTCCATGCCGGATTTCCTGATCCGGATGCAGGCGGCGAAGTTTATTCCCCATACCGATATGGAGAAATATCCTACGGTGAAGAGGAAACTGGAAGAAAAAGGCAGGAAACGTAAATACGGAAATTGAGAATTACAGAAGAAAAAATATCTGTGCTATAATCAGAATATCTTTTGCGGGATTTTCCTGCGGAAGATATTCTTTTTCGTATTCTGACGTTCGTCAGAATTTTCCCGGACTGCAAAATAAAAGAAAAGGCGGGTGATGCCTATGGAAACAGGCTGCGTTTGTTATCAATTTTAATAAACGCTTTAAAAATTTAATAATCGGATTTATAATGGAGGAAGATACATGGATAAGAAAACGAAAGCCCCGGGGCGATGCCATGTAAAAAAGAAGCAGAATGCTTCTCTTACTCCAGATAAAGGCGCCTTTGTGCAGAGAAAACATAAAGATAAAACAGAGAACTGATGGAAAGCTGTAAACCTTTGTATGATTATTCTCTTTTTATCCATCGGATCCGTGCAAATCTGGCAAATGGAGCCCGTCCGGAACAGGCAGTGGATATAGCTGTAGATCAATGTCTGAAAGAGGACATTCTGACCGATGTTCTGAGAGTAAACCGCAGGGAGGTAGTGCAGATGTTTCTGGAAGAGTATGATGAAGAACTTCATGAAAAGACATTGAGGGAAGAAGGTCGGGAAGAAGGCAGAGAAGAAGGTCGGCAGATGATGGAACTGACCAGGAACCTGATTCGGGATAATCGTCTGGAAGAACTTTTGAAGGCGACGGAAGATGAAGAATTGCGACGGAATTTAATTGAGGAATATGGGATAGATAAGCAGAAAAAAAGAATATAGCGTCAGTGTACAAGGGGACAATACGGTCGATAAAGGGATGATTTCTGTCTCTTTTGCGTTACTTTCATTCCGCGTACGTCCTGTACGCGTCAATCAAGTGCCTTAAAGAGGCAGAAATCAACTCCTTTTCGACTCAGAGACTCCAACCGCAGGAATTTCAGCGATTTACAAGGCAGACGATGGAAGCGTACAGGACGTACGCTGACTGAGGATAACGCTGAAAATCGCTGAAATCACGCGGCTTGGAGCGTGTTGCCCCTTGTACACTGACGCTAATATGTTATAATATCAGAAAACGCGGAAGAAGGACATTAAAGATGGAGAAATCATACAATGGCAATATCCTGCTCATCGGTTTCATGGGGGCCGGTAAAAGTACGGTGGCCGATTATCTGAAAACAAAATACTCCATGGATCTGGTGGAGATGGATCAGGTGATCGCCGGGAGAGAGGGTATGAGCATTTCTGATATTTTCAGTACCCATGGCGAGGAATATTTCCGTAATCTGGAAACACAGCTTCTCATCGAACTGCAGTCTCACGGCAATACGGTGGTTTCCTGCGGCGGGGGAGTTCCCATGCGGGAGAGAAATGTGAAGGAAATGAAGAAAAACGGTAAGGTGGTGCTGCTCACCGCAAAGCCGGAGACCATACTGGAACGGGTGAAGGACGATCACAGCCGCCCCCTTCTGGAGGGAAACAAGACGGTGGCTTATATCGCGGAACTGATGGAAAAGCGCCGGGAGAAATATGAAGCCGCAGCGGATATCGTGGTTGCCACGGATGGAAGGTCTGCGGAAGAGATCTGCGGGGAGATCATCGGGAAACTGCAGGCTTAGGAAAGTTTTGGAGAGAGTACGCGCACAGAGCGGATGTTTCGGAAAACAGACGGAAGAAAAATGATGGAATTAACAGGGAGGACTGGAAGGATGGAACAGAGAATCAAGGGAACGACAGGACTGATGATGCTGATCGGAAGCCCGGTGGGGCATTCCGGATCGCCGGATATGTATAATTTCAGTTTCCGGTATCATAATCTGGATTATGCATATATGGCTTTTGATATCAAAGAGGATCAGGTGAAAGCCGCGCTGGACGCCATGCGGCTTTTTAAGATGCGAGGGTGTAATGTGACCATGCCCTGCAAGAACGAGGCGGCGAAGTATATGGACGAACTGTCTCCGGCGGCAAGGATCATCGGCGCTGTGAACACCATTGTGAATGAAGACGGGAAACTGATCGGCCATATCACAGACGGCACCGGTTTTGTGCGCAACCTGAAAGAACACGGCGTGGACGTAAAGGGCAAAAAGATGGTAGTTCTGGGAGCCGGAGGAGCGGCTACCGCCATTCAGGTACAGTGCGCTCTGGACGGAGCGGAATCCATTTCTATTTTCAATCCGGACGATCCTTTCCTGGCCAGAGCGAGGTCCACAGCGGAGAAACTGAAATCAGAAGCGCCTCAGTGCAGGGTACAGGTATACTGCCTGGACGATCAGGAGAAACTGAAAGAAGAGATCGCGGGTGCGGATATTCTGGTAAACGGTACACTGGCGGGAATGAAGCCTCATGAGGATGTTTCCCCGATCACGGATACTTCCATGTTCCGCCCCGGACTTGTAGTGGCGGATGTGGTCTACAATCCTGAAGTGACAAAACTTCTCCGGGAGGCAGAAGAAGCCGGATGCACAACAGTCGGCGGCAAGGGGATGCTTCTCTGGCAGGGAGCGGCGGCTTATAAGTTGTATACAGGGCTGGAGATGCCTGCGGAGGAATATCAGAAATACCAGGCGGAGAATGAGAAATAAGAGAAGGCGTCGCTCAAAAGCGACGCCTTCTTCGTTGGGCTTTTCAGTTTCCAAGAAAAGAAAGATCGATCTCTCCTTCAAAAACAGTCGTGGCCGGTCCGGTCATATAGACAAGGTTTTCCTGACGGTCCCAGAAAATCTCCAGATCGCCGCCGAGAAGTTTTACAGTGACGGGAACCGCTTCGTCAACAAGGCCGTTCAGGGTAGAAGCTACAGCCACGGCGCAGGCGCCGGTGCCGCAGGCGAGAGTTTCGCCGGAACCGCGTTCCCAGACTCTCATCTGGAGAGTATGGCGGTCGATCACTTTTACAAATTCGGTGTTGACTCTGTCGGGAAAGACAATGTTGTTTTCAAACTGCGGGCCCACAGAGGCGATATCCAGATTTTCGACGTCGTCCATATATACTACCGCGTGGGGATTTCCCATGGACACTGCTGTGACGTGATATACCGCGCCGCCGATCTCAAGAGGCGCGTCGATCACCTGCTCCGTATCCGCCACAACGGGAATCTGAGCGGCGGTGAGGATGGGAGTTCCCATGTTTACTTTTACCTTACTCACTTTTCCGTCTGTCACCGTAAGTTCCAGATATTTGATCCCGCTTCTTGTGGCCACGCTGATATTTTTCTTTTTCACGATTCCGTGGTCATAGACGTATTTTGCCACACAGCGGATCCCGTTGCCGCACATGGCGCCCTGGGACCCGTCCATATTGTACATATCCATCTCGCAGTCGGCGATATCCGAAGGTTTGATCAGGATCAGCCCGTCGGATCCGATACCGAAATGGCGGTCGCTGACAAACTTTGCCACAGCGGAAGGATCCACCACGTTTTCCTCAAAACAGTTTACATATACATAATCGTTGCCGATGCCGTGCATTTTTGTAAATTTCATCATATTCCTCCTCAGATCATTTATACTCCGTGTATGGCGCTTCCGGCAGCCGCCCTCTGCGCCGTGCGTTGCTGTCAACAGAGTCCAGTATACCGGTAAGATGTTATATTTCTGTGAAATCCCCCTAAAAAATTAAAAAACAGTACGAGATTATGAGAGCTGTTTCAGAATATCCGGGAAGGGTTCCAGGCTTCGCCTGAGGATTCCCGTCACCTGGGCGATAAGGATCCCGTAATTGGTGATGGGGACGCCCTGATCGCGGCAGCAGGCGGTACGGTATTTCATTTCCCGTTCATTGAGCATACATCCTCCGCAGTGCACCACCAGGCGGTATCCGCTGACGTCGTCCGGAAACTCTGTGCCGGAAGTAAAGACAAATTCCGGATTTTTGCCCGTATACTGTCGTATCCAGCCGGGGATCTTATGCGTTCCGATATCATCACACTGGCGGTGATGGGTACAGCCTTCCGCAATGAGGATTTTGTCGCCGTCCTGTACCTGGTCCAGAGCCGCGGCTCCCTGTACGGCGGTTCCCAGATCTCCCTTGTAGCGGGCGAACAGGATCGAAAAAGAAGTCAGGGGTATATGTGTGGGAGTATCCTGGGATACCCTGGCGAAAACCTGGCTGTCGGTGACGACAAGGCGGGGAGTGATGCCGCCTGAGCGGAGGTTCGTCAGAGCGTCCTTCAGTTCGGTATCGCGGACCACAAGAGAGAGACCGCCGTGATCCAGGATATCCCGTATGGTCTGCTGCTGGGGCAGGATCAGCCGCCCTTTCGGAGCGGCCTTGTCAATGGGAACCACAAGGACGATCAGATCGCCGGGGGACATCAGGTCGCCGATCAGCGGATATCTGTGAGAGTCCTCCGGTTTCAGAGTGGCGATCAGCTCCTTCAGCTCCTGAATGTGGATGTTCCGGGCCGCGCTGACGTAAATACTGTGTTCCGCGGAGTCCGCGGGAGACAACGCAGCGCCGCCTGATATAACTGTGGAAGATAATGCAGGATGTTCCGATATACCTGCGGGGGAGTTACCGGCGGCGGAATGCTGTCCGCCCGGGAGGAGATCGCATTTATTATAAACAATAACAAAAGGGATCCCTTTTTCCCGAAAACGGCGGACCAGAGCCTCTTCCTGGGGGCCTATTCCCACTGTGCTGTCTATCACAAGAACTCCGATATCCGTCTTATTTAATACCTGATAACTTTTTTTTACGCGGAGAGCGCCAAGCTCCCCTTCGTCGTCGATACCAGGGGTGTCGATCACCATTACCGGCCCGAGGGGCAGGAGTTCCATGGTTTTATATACAGGGTCAGTAGTTGTTCCCATCACATCGGAAACGATTGCCAGATCCTGCCCGGTAACGGCGTTGATAATGCTTGATTTTCCTGCGTTCCGCCTTCCGAAAAAGCCGATATGCACCCGCTCGGAAGCCGGCGTCTGATTCATTCCCATATGGTCCGTCCCTCCTTATACAGACAATTTGCATTTTATTATTATAGAAAATAATTATTTATTATTCAAGCTGCCTATTGCATTTTAAAGAAAACATGGTACAATTAGAACAATGACTGAAGGTATTTTATACATAATTTATGCATAAATATACCTGATATATCAGGTTAAAAGGAGGATAAGAGTGAAAATGAAGAACATGAAAAAATTCGCGGCACTGGCGTTAAGTGTAACTATGGCTGCTTCCATGGCAGTTTCCGTATCCGCAGCAGTAGAGTCCAAGGACGATCTGCCGGGCAAGACCATCGGCGTTCAGCTGGGAACCACAGGCGACCTGGAGGCGTCCAACTATGAGGCTGAAGGATCTACCGTAGAGCGTTACAGCAAGGGAAGCGAAGCTGTTCAGGCTCTGAAGGCGGGACAGGTTGACTGTGTGATCATCGACTCCCAGCCGGCTCAGAAATTCGTAGAGGCAAACGACGACCTGAAGATTCTGGACGATCCGTTTGTTGAGGAAGAGTATGCGATCTGTCTGGCAAAGGATAACGAGGAGCTTCTTGAGGATATCAACGGCGCTCTCAAAGAGCTGAAGGAAGACGGCACCATCGACAGCATTATGGACAACTACATTGGTGAGAACATCGGCGAGACGCCCTATGAGTCTCCGGAGGATGTAGACCGTTCCAACGGTGAACTGGTAATGGCTACCAACGCAGAGTTCGAGCCTTATGAATATCATGAAGGCGACGAGATCGTGGGAATCGACGTTGACATCGCACAGGCGATCTGCGATAAACTTGGCTATGAGCTGAAGGTTGAGGATATGGAGTTCAGTTCTATCCTTCCGGCCGTACAGTCCGGCAAGGCTGATTTCGGTGCGGCAGGCATGACAGTTACAGAAGACCGCGCGGCAAGCGTGAACTTCACAGATACCTATGCCAACGCAAGCCAGGTGATCATCGTAAAGAAATAACGATACAGAGGACATCCTATTCCGGCAGAGCGAATGCATCCGGAATATCCATAGAGAGCTGTTGACTGGTGCCAACAGCTCTTTTGTTAAGGAAAGCAGGGAGAAACCAAATGATATTGGCAGATATTACACAGGATTTGTATTTGAATTTTATTAAAGAAGACCGCTATCTGTGGCTGCTGGACGGGCTGAAGACAACGCTGCTCATCACATTTTTCGCGGCGATCCTGGGAATCATCCTGGGATTCATTGTGGCCATCATCCGCTCCACCCATGATAAATCAGGACATTTCAAGATCCTGAACGCGGTCTGCAGGGTATACCTTACCGTGATCCGCGGTACGCCTACCATGATCCAGCTTCTGATCATGAACTTCGTAATCTTCGGATCGGTGAGTCTGGATAAGGTTATTGTAGGCAGTCTTGCCTTCGGTATCAACTCGGGCGCGTATGTGGCGGAGATTGTCCGTTCCGGTATTATGTCCATTGATCCGGGACAGACGGAGGCAGGCCGGAGCCTTGGCCTGAATTTCACACAGACCATGAAACTGATCATCATGCCCCAGGCATTTAAGAATGTGCTGCCGGCTCTTGTAAATGAGTTTATCGTGCTGCTCAAAGAGACTTCCATCATCGGATATATCGGTATGATGGATCTGACGAAGGGCGCGATGCTGATCCAGAGCCGTACCTACAACGCGTTCCTTCCCCTGATCGCGGCAGCGCTTATTTATCTGGCGCTTGTTATGTTCCTGACATTTCTCATGAATAAAATAGAGAGGAGGCTGAGAACCAATGAGCGTAAATAAAGACAAAGTCCTGATAGAAGTACAGGGACTTCAGAAGGCTTTCGGAAGCAATCAGGTTCTTGACGGTATCACCACAGATATCTGCCAGGGCGAGGTTGTGGTAGTGGTCGGCCCCTCCGGTTCGGGGAAATCAACTTTTCTCCGTTCGCTGAATCTTCTGGAGGTTCCCACAGGGGGCAAGATTCTGTTTGAGGGAACAGATATCACAGATCCCAAAGTGGATATCAACCGTCACCGCCAGAAGATCGGCATGGTGTTCCAGCGTTTCAATCTTTTTCCTCATAAGACGGTAAAAGAAAATATCATGCTGGCGCCGGTAACGCTGAAACTGATGACGAAAGAGGAGGCGTCCGCGAAAGCGGACGAACTTTTGGAGAGAGTCGGCCTTCCGGATAAGGCGGACACTTACCCGGAGATGCTTTCCGGCGGCCAGATGCAGCGTATCGCCATCGCGAGAGCCCTGGCGATGAACCCGGACGTGATGCTCTTTGACGAGCCCACCTCCGCTCTTGACCCCGAGATGGTAGGGGAGGTTCTGGAACTGATGAAAGAACTGGCGCAGTCCGGCATGACCATGGTGGTGGTTACCCATGAGATGGGCTTCGCAAGAGAAGTGGGAACCAGAGTGCTGTTTATCGATGACGGTAAGATCCAGGAAGAGAATACTCCGGAGGAATTTTTCAGCAATCCGAAGAATTCCAGACTGAAAGATTTTCTTTCCAAAGTATTATGACATAAAGAAAGAGGACAGAGTCATCTGCGACTTGTCCTCTTTCTTTATGTACCGGCCGGAAAGATTTCACGCTTTCCCGGCGTCCGGCGTATCTTTCTGATCTTCGGAAGAAAGCCGGTCCTCCAGCTTCTGCCGTTCCATATCCAGGGTCTTCAGTTCCTTGTAGCAGTATTTGATGATCTCTTTACGGGTGATGATTCCGATAAAGAATCCCTGGTCGTCGACCACAGGCACATAGTTCTGATTAATGGCGCGATCCAGAAGATCCTCCATATCCGCGTCCGCATGGACGGCCTTATAGGTGGCCCGGCGGGGGATCGCCATAATGGGGATATCTTCCATCTCTTTCACATCAATGATGTTCAGGCGTTTCAGGCCCCAGAGAAGATCTCCCTCGGAGATGGTGCCGGTGTAGCGTCCGTCCACGCTGAGAAGGGGAATACAGGAGAACTTCCGGTGTTCCATTTTCTCCACGGTCTGACGCAGGGTATCGTCCTCAAATATATAAGCTACTTCGCTTTTGGGTGTCAGAAAAAACAAAATATTCACGCTGCCTACCTCTGTCTTTCATTTCAGTGCGGGAGGCTGAGTATGGGAACAGTCTCCCTGTTTTAAAGCAATTGTACGCCCTTCGCTTCAGCGTCCGCCACGATCTCTTTCGGCCACAGAGAAACGTGTACTTCGCCGATGTGCGCCTTGCGCAGGAAAAACATACAGATACGGGACTGGCCGATGCCGCCTCCGATGGTATAGGGAAGCTCCCCGTTAAGTACCGCTTTCTGGAAAGGAAGATCCCGGCGGTCTTCGCAGCCGGCTTCCTTAAGCTGGATCTCCAGAGCCTCCTCGTCCACACGGATACCCATGGAGGAAAGCTCGAGGGCAATATCCAGTACAGGATAGTATACAAGGATGTCGCCGTTCAGCTCCCAGTCGTCATAGTCCGGGGCGCGTCCGTCGTGGCGCTCTCCGTTGCTCAAGACCTTGCCTACCTGCATAAGGAAGACTGCGCCTTTCTCCTTGACGATCTTATATTCCCTCTCCTTGGGAGTACAGTCCGGATACATGTCCACAAGCTCCTGGGTGGAGACGAAAGCGATCTCTCTGGGAAGGATCTCCTCGATATAATCGTACTGTACGGCCATATATTTCTCTGTCTTGCGCAGGACGCTGTAGATGGTGCGTACTGTGCTGATGAGCGTTGCCATGGTGCGTTCTTCTCTGGAGATGATCTTCTCCCAGTCCCACTGATCCACATATACGGAATGGATGTTGTCCAGATCCTCGTCTCTCCGGATGGCGATCATGTCCGTATACAGGCCCTCTCCCTGGGAAAAACCGTATTTCTTCAGCGCGTAGCGCTTCCACTTGGCAAGAGAGTGAACGATCTCCGCATTCTCCTCCTGGCCCTTGATATCGAAGCTTACCGGGCGTTCCACGCCGTTAAGATTATCGTTAAGTCCGGAAGACGGGGATACAAATACAGGAGCAGAAACACGGAGAAGATTCAGTTTCTGCGCCAGTGTCTGCTGAAAAAAATCTTTGACTGTCTTAATTGCCACCTGGGTATCGTGAAGGTTCAGGTCGGAGTGATACCCTTCGGGAATTCGCATCTGTTCCATAATAAATCCTCCTCGTTATGAATAACACTAATAACGATATTATAGCAGGAAAAAGCTTCTAATGCAATTTTTAACTTGTGTGTTGTGTGTAAATTTAATACAATAGAAGCAGAGGCCCACAGGTTATTGACAGATCCCGGACGCGGTTCCGGGGAGGGACGGAGGTATGGAAATGATAGGAGAAAAGTGTCCTCTGTGCGACGGCCCTGTTTCAGGGGGAAGATGTACGCTCTGCGGCATGCCGTACAGGAAAGACGAGATATTATACCATTTAAATGAAAACAGCCGGGACCATTATAAGCACGCCACGGAGAAAGCGCGGTCCATTATGCGCAAAGACGCGGGCGTTTCCGGAACCAGAGCAGTGGGGAAGAACGCCAGCGAGGCGGATATCCGCGCCCATCAGCAGCAGATCCGCCAGGAAGCGGTAAAGAGAATGACCACCACAAAGACTCCGGCAGCCGACAGCGGCAGAAAATCCGCAAAGAAAAAGAATCTCAAAAAAGCGGAAGCCGCCTATGGATCCGCAAAGAAAAAAACAGGAAAAGGAAAGATTATCCTGTGGCTCATAGTGATCCTTCTCATTCTTCTGCCTTCTATCCTGGATTTTGTGGAGGAAAAAGCTGATCAGTATGCTTATGAGCAAATGGAGGATACATACGGTATCGGCAGCGATACCGAGACATACTCCATGACAGGAGGCGTGGAGGGTCCTTATCTCATTGACTGGACAGAGGGCGACGGACGAAATGGTTATGAATTCCTGGGAGGATTCGGTCCGGCGCAGGTAGGTGAAGATATCCGGCCGGGAACATACGATATTCTGGGAACCAGCGAGGAGGAGTCTCTGACTCTGGTACTGGAGAATGAAACGAATATAACGGAAATATATATCACCCCGGATGATTATATGACAGGAATCGACTTCAGAGAGGGCGACACCATACGGCTGGAAGACTGCGAAGACGAGGAGGGCGTATACCTTTACGGAGTCCTGGAAGATGCGGAGGAGGAAATCTGACAGATTTCCTCCTGTTTTTCTGCTTGATACGCAGGATATGGTAGAAAAAATGAAATTCCCTCTTTTCTTTTACATGATATTGTGCTATACTCTGTTCTGCAACACCAGATATGGGGAGTTTTGGGACGGAGAGAAAGGTGTGGCATAAGCTTCTCCGTACAGCAGAAACAGGAGAAAACAGGTATGATCTATGTAATTAAGAAAGACGGAACAAGAGAGGAATTTAATCCGCAGAAGATCGTTGCCGCGGTGAATAAGTCGGCGGCGCGTATCCTTTATACATTTTCTCAGGAGGAGAAAGATTTTATCTGCCGCTTTGCGGAAGAGCACGCGGCTTCTCTGGGAAAAGAAGAGATTGAGATCCAGGAGATGCACAACATCGTGGAGGGCGCCCTGGAGCGCGTGAATCCGGCCGTGGCCAAGAGCTACCGGGATTACCGCAATTACAAGCTGGATTTCATCCATATGATGGACGACGTATATACCAAGAGCCAGGCGATCCGCTATATCGGCGACAAGAGCAACGCGAATACAGACAGTGCGCTTGTGGCTACCAAGAGAAGCCTGATCTTCAACGAACTGAACAAAGAGCTTTACCGGAAGTTCTTCATGACCCGGAACGAGCTTCAGGCCTGCAAGGACGGTTATATTTATATTCACGACCAGTCCGCCCGTCTCGACACCATGAACTGCTGCCTTTTTGACGTGGCTTCCGTTCTCAAGGGCGGATTCGAAATGGGAAATGTGTGGTACAATGAGCCCAAGACGCTGGATACCGCCTTTGACGTTATGGGCGATATCGTGCTCAGTACAGCGGCTCAGCAGTACGGCGGCTTTACTGTGCCGGAGGTGGACAAGATCCTGGCGCCCTACGCGCAGAAGAGTTATGATAAGTATGTACAGGAATTTCTGAAGTATTCTGACGAGAACTGGAGAGGCAGAGAGGAGAAAGCAATCGAATACGCCCTCGACAAGGTCCGCAGAGACTTCGATCAGGGATGGCAGGGTATAGAATATAAGCTGAACACAGTAGGATCATCCAGAGGCGATTATCCCTTCGTGACAGTGACGCTCGGACTTGGAACAGGACAGTTTGAGAAGATGTGCAACATCTCACTCCTTGAGGTACATAAGGGAGGACAGGGTAAGGCGGGCCACAAGAAACCGGTGCTTTTCCCCAAGATCGTATTCCTTTATGACGAGAACCTTCACGGACCGGGGAAATGCTGCGAGGATGTGTTTGAGGCGGGAGTGGACTGTTCCGCGAAGACCATGTATCCGGACTGGCTTTCTCTTACAGGCAAAGGATATATCGCCAGCATGTACAAGCAGTACGGCAAGGTGATCAGCCCCATGGGATGCAGGGCGTTCTTAAGCCCCTGGTATGAACGCGGCGGAATGAATCCGGCGGATGAGAATGATGTGCCGGTATTTGTGGGACGTTTCAACATCGGCGCTGTCAGCCTTCATCTTCCCATGATCCTGGCGAAAGCGAGAGCGGAGAGCAGGGATTTTTACGAGGTGCTGGATTTCTATCTGGAAATGATCCGCAGCCTCCATATCCGCACCTATGAATATCTGGGTCAGATAAGAGCGTCAACCAATCCTCTTGCATACTGCGAGGGCGGATTCTACGGCGGACATCTGGATCCTCATGAGAAGATCGGCAAGATCCTGAAGCCCATGACGGCGTCCTTCGGAATTACGGCGCTGAACGAGCTGCAGGAGCTGTATAACGGCAAATCCATCAGAGAGGACGGCCAGTTCGCTCTGGATGTGCTGAAATATATCAACGATAAGGTGAACCAGTTCAAACAGGAGGACGGCAACCTTTACGCGATCTACGGAACGCCGGCAGAGAGCCTCTGCGGCCTTCAGGTGGAGCAGTTCCGCAAGATGTACGGAATCGTGGAAGGCGTTTCTGACCGTCCTTATGTGAGCAACAGTTTCCACTGCCATGTGACAGAGGACGTTACTCCCATCGAGAAGCAGGATCTGGAAGGACGCTTCTGGGAACTGTGCAACGGCGGCAAGATCCAGTATGTACGTTATCCGGTAAGCTATAATAAAGAAGCAATCCGCACTCTCATCCGCAGAGCTATGGATCTGGGATACTATGAGGGCGTGAATCTCTCTCTTGCATACTGTGACGACTGCGGACATGAGGAACTGGAAATGGATGTGTGTCCGGTATGCGGTTCCAGGAACCTGACGAAGATCGACCGTATGAACGGCTATCTTTCCTACAGCAGAGTTCACGGGGACACCCGTCTGAACGAAGCGAAGATGGCGGAGATCGCCGAGAGAAAATCCATGTAAAACAGCAAACGCATGTTAAATATTGTCTGATTCTTATAAGAACAGCCGAAAGAAAAAGGCTGCTGCACCTGATTATGTGCAGCGGCCTTTTTGGTGGCGATTTTGCCTTTTTGGTGGCGATTCTTGACTTTTCTGGTGTTTCTTGCATTTTCTGGTGTTTGAGGATTTTTTGTTTTCCTTGGTTTATACTGACCATTTGGGGTTCTTCCTGGGCTGTTCTCTGACTTACTGCGATCCTTTCTATCAATTTCTTGCCGTGAATCTGGCCGGAAAAGAAGAACGCTTAGGTGGAACCATACTATTATGGGGAAGATACGGTTAGAAGGAGGAAACACCATCCGGAACCGTACTACGGCGAAAAAAATACGGTTAGAAAGAGAAAACGCTATCCGGAACCGTACCACAGTGAAAAAAATACGGTTGGAAAGAGGAAATATCAGCCGGAACCGTACTACGGCGAAAAAAATACGGTTAGAAAGAGGAAATGCCAGCTGGAACCGTACCACAGTGAAAAAAATACGGTTGGAAAGAGGAAATATCAGCCGGAACCGTACCACGGCGAAAAAAATACGGTTAGAAAGAGGAAATGCTATCCGGAACCGTACCACAGTGAAAAAAATACGGTTGGAAAGAGGAAATCGCCATCCGGAACCGTATTACTGCTGAAAAATCCACCTGAAAAAGAAGAAAAGTCAAAACAGGACAAGTCCTCATGAATAAAGAACTTGTCCTATTCGATCGTGCGCCGCCAGGCACACGGTTCTTATTTTGTTTAATGATCTTTTATTTAATAATCGTACCGGTTTTCTCCCGGTAACCGTCTCTGGCGTGGGGAATATCGGTGATGATTGTCCTTCTTCCCTCGCCTTTGCTTATGAAGGAGAGCCCTGCCTCGATCTTGGGAAGCATGGTTCCTTTCGCAAACTGGTCCTCTTCGATGTAGCGCTTCGCTTCTTCAGGGGTAACAGTTCCGAGGAACTTCTCTTTGTCAGTGCCCTTGTCCAGACTCACCTTCTCCACACTGGTAAGGATCAGAAGGGTGTCTGCGTTCAGTTCTTCCGCCAGAAGCCCACTGGCAAAATCTTTCTCGATAATGGCGCTTGCTCCGTGGAGGTCGATACCCTGTTCCATAACAGGGATTCCGCCGCCGCCGGCTGCGATCACGATCTGTCCTGCTTCTGTAAGTACGCGGACGGTCTCCAGTTCCACGATCTTCTGTGGTTTCGGAGAGGCCAGGATCCTGCGGTACTGCCCGGGAGCCACTTCAGTGACAAAATTACCCTTATCTTCTTCTGATTCGGCTTCTTCGGCGTTCAGAACACGCCCGATGATCTTCTCCGGTTCCGCGAAAGCATCGTCGTAGGGATCGATAACAACCTGGGTCAGAACAGTGGCAACAGGCTTATAAATACCCCGGGAGAGAAGCTCCGCCCGGATGGCGTTCTGAAGGTCATAGCCGATATATCCCTGGCTCATGGCGGAGCATACGGACATCGGTGCAAAAGTATAATCAGGATGCGCTTTCCCGAATTCGTTCATTGCGGTATGGATCATGCCAACCTGGGGACCGTTGCTGTGGGAAATCACAACTCTGGCGCCTTCCTCCACAAGATCGGCAACCGCCCGGGCGGCCTGTCTGGTGGCAAGCTTCTGTTCCGGCAGAGTCGTACCCAGAGCCCTGTGTCCAAGGGCAACTACTACAGTTTTTTCGCTCATAGGGAATCCTCATTTCTTATTCAGTCTAAATAATGCCGGGCAAAACCGTTTCTTCCCGACAATTTTGAATATATTTATTATAAAAGAACAGAGGCGGAAATGCAAGAGAGGAATCAGACGGGGATGCTTTTCCTGAGCTGACCGGCGGAAAACATCAGTCGCTTTCCACCGGGATCAGAATTTCTGTGACGAATTTTGACGTGTCGTTGGTGAGACCGAAATCGATCATAGTGATCTCTCTGGAAAATCCGCTGACTTTGAGACCGTGGGTTTCAATGTATGTTAAAAGCTGTTCATAGTAATGGACAGCTTTTTCGTGTCCGCCCTGGAAACGGAGAGAAGCGCAGTCGGTTTCCGGAAGAACAGAAGTATCTCCCCGGAACCGGTCTTCCTCGTCCAAAAGGATAAAAACAAGATCATAGGGATGAAAACGGTGGCTAATCAGATTTTCCCGGAAAATCCCGACGCCCACTTTGCCAAGAAAGGTTACAGAGGTTTCCTCGGACTGTTCAAGCTGCCGGATGGATTGTTCCAGATCCAGATAGTTCTGCGGCGAGACCTGTTTGCGTATGGATGCGATCCGCCGTTTCGGGCAACGGGAAACCGTAATTTCCTCCAGACGGGAGGAAAGGGCGTCGTCGATCTGGGAAAGACGGTTATCAATCTTTCTCTCGATCAGAAGAAGTTCCTGCCGTCTGCGGCTGACCTCTTCTTTTTGCTTCATCAGAAGATTGTGGATTGTATCCGGGTCTCTGTTCTGAAGAAAAGTGGAAATTTGCTCCAGAGGCATATCCAGGGCGCGCAGGTAGCGTATGGTATTCAGGCATTCAAACTGCCTGGTGCTGTAATAGCGGTAGCCTGTGTCCGGATCTGTATATTCCGGCTTTAGAAGGCCGATTCTGTCGTAGTGGCGCAGGATACTGACGCTGATGTGAAACAGCCGGGATACCTCGCCGATCTGGAATAATTCACTGTTCTTCATAAAATGCCTCTTCTCCATATGCGCCTGTCTGGATAACTTCTCTGTTTCCTGAGAGGATTATTCGTCCCATCCCTCATAAAAACGGATATTTACAGAGATGTTTCTCACAATGTCTCCTTCCTGAAGCTCCATATCCTCTTTGTCGGATATGGAGGGGAGTTCTCCGTCGTCTTCGGATAATTCCAGTGAGATCCAGTCATAAGCCGCTTCGTTGGCTTTCTCGACAGCTTCGTCCAGGGTATCTCCCTCGGCGTAGCAGCACTCCAGATCCGGGAAAAATCCCTTATAAGTTCCTGTTTCAGTTTTGCGGAAAACCGCGGGGTAAATAAATTTCATAATGTCTCCGTTTCTGTCGTAAATATTTTCTGTTATAATCTTAATGGTATCAGAATAAAAAGCTGTCAGACAAACTGGCCGGCAGCCCGCTGATGTTATGATATCACATAGTATTCCCGGGGTACAAGGCCATATTTCAGATAAACCAGGAGAATATTTCGGATGAATCAGGAGGATATAGGCGGAAAACAGATAAATGCTGCAGCCAGCGGGAAAACCGCAGGAAAGGATGTGGAAGTAATGAGTATCAGACTGATTGCCAGCGATCTGGACGGCACGCTGCTTACAGATCAGAAAACCCTCTCGCCGGAAACGGTAAAAACCCTTCGGTGGGCGGCGGATAAAGGAATATATCTTGTGCCGGTAACGGGCCGGTCCTATACGGCGGTGCCGGATTTTATAAAAGAATTTCCGGGAGTGGAGTATGTGATCACCTCCAATGGCGGCGCTGTTTATTCGGCAGCTTCGGGAGAGCGGATCTATCAGTGCCTTATGGAACCGGAGTCCGTGGAAGCGGTTTTTAAAGCGCCCCGCCCGGACAATATGGCGGTGGAAATCTTTATCGAAGGACGGCCTTATTCTGAGACGTCCTATGTGAATGAACCGAGAGCTTACGGGGCGACAGAATACGGGGCGGAGTATGTGCGCCGTACGAGAATCCCTGTGGAGGATCTGGAAAGTTTTGCCATGGAAAACAAAGACAGGCTTGACAGTATGGCTTTTGTCTGTGCCGATCCGGCGGAGAGAGAAGGATTCCGGCTGTATCTTAAGAACCATGTACCGGATATTTATGTGACTTCTTCGGTGTCCCATCTTCTGGAGATTGGACATAAAGACGCGGGGAAAGGAAATACGCTGGGATATCTGATGAATTATCTGGGAGTCGACAGGGAAGAAGCTATGGCTGTGGGCGACGGGGATAACGATGTCAGTATGCTCCGGGCTGTGAGATACGGCGTTGCGGTAAGGAACGGAACGAAAGCCTGCAGGGACGCGGCTGTCCGGGTGACAGGGAGCAATCAGGAAGACGGAGTGGCGCAGGCGGTGAAGCTTTTTGCGGGAGATGGACAGGGGAAGAAATATAGATGATTTTACTATAAAGGGGCAGTACAGGAGCGCCGGATGGGGCGGCGCTCCTGTACTCGGATACCACAGCAGCCTTCGGCTGCTGATCTGTTATTCTTCGGTTGATTTTACATCTACCCACTGATGGGTCTTTGCGGACTCCAGAATAGCGTCGGAGATAAGTTCGATGGCGTAGCCGTCCCGGAAATTGGGCGCCGCTTCAGAACCATCCTGAAGAGCCCGGAAGAAATCGTAGCATTCGATGATTTTTGTTTCTGTATATCCGATTCCCAGCGCGGGGATAGGCCAGAGGCCGTCTCCGTATGGATGATTGGGTCCTGTGTAGACTGTCCGGAATCCACGGCGGTCAGAAGGGTCATCCGCAAAGCAGACCTGAAGTTCGTCTCTTCTTTCATAATTGAAGTAGATAGAACCCTTTGTGCCGTGGATTTCGAAGGTGATGTAATTATTTCTTCCCCAGGCGTTTCGTGTGGCTTCGATGCTGCCGAAAGCGCCGTTTGCGCATTCTACCATGAAAATACACTGGTCGTCCACGTCAACTGCCTTTTTGGGCGTATTTTCACCAACGCGGGCGTTTCCAAGAGAATCGCCTTCCTTTGTAGGAATCGAACCCATATCTGTAACGCCTGAAAACCTGCTCAGATCCTGGAAGCAGGTTTTCAAGGAAGAGGCAAACGAAGAACTGGTACAGGCTTTCAAAGAGAATCCCAATTACGTTTTCGAAAAATAATCCCGGAATGGGAAGATAAAAATACCCGTGTACAGAAAGGGAGATAAAATCCTGTACACGGGTATTTATATGCAAACAACCCTTCAGGGCTGGAAATGCCGGACTAAAAACTCCGGTATATGCGGATACAGATAATATTATGCATTGTCAGCGCTTTGCGGCGTCTGTAATCTTCATATCCATATCCAGAACCGTCTCCGAATAGGGAAGATATGTAATGTCGGCGGTTACTGCCTGAGCACTGCCGGATTTTGCCGCCTGATCGAGAAATGTTTCTCCTTCTTCGAATTCTTCCCGGGAAATGGCAAAGGTTTCTTTTCGGCCGCCGGCATCCGTTCCGCTGATCTCAATGGTAGGGCTGTCGCTGATATTACTGTAATAGAAGCTTACGTCCGCCAGAGATACGGTATGCGGGCTGCTCAGATAGGGAATATCCCGCAGCGGATTGACGACCTGCATATAAAGGACGAAAACAGAAAGTCCCGCCAGGACGGCTGCGATCACCGGGAAAGCAAGTTTCTGCTGCCAGCCGCCGTGTTTTTCTTTCAGAGAAAGATAAAGAAGCGTAACGGCAGTACATATGACAAAAACAGAAATACATATCCAGAAAGGAATGGAACAGTAATTTTCCATAATCCCGTTCCTGCCGTCAGAACTGCCGATAACAGCGGAAAACGCCATCGGCAGAATAAAAACAAGAGCCAGAACGCCTGTCGTCATAGTCAATTTCTGAAGTCTGTAGATCATAATATTCACACCTCACTTGTGCATACTATGATACCTGTTTATTTTTTCTCCAACAATCACCCTTCTGTAAAAACGATGTTAAAACTAAAACAAAGATGCCCGGCAGCCGCCGGACATCCCTGCAGAAAACAAAATCCATAATGATAATTCAAATTTTCCTTATATTACAGCGTGGTTGGAGAACAGGAATTTTCCAGAAGAATCCCCGAAACTTTCACTATTCCTCCATATGATCAAACTCTCTCGTTTTGCTATCAGCGTGGCCGAGGAAGGGGGAGTTTGAGGGGGAACCATCGGCCTTCGCAACTGCGAGAGGGTTCCCCCTCAACCCCTTCGCAACTGTGAGAGGGTTCCCCCCTCAATTCCTCTTAAAACAGTCCCGTAATCTTTCCGTTCTCGTCTACGTCGATCTTTTCAGCAGCCGGTACCTTGGGAAGTCCGGGCATGGTCATGATCTCGCCGGTAAGGGCTACGATGAAGCCTGCTCCTGCGGAGATCTTCAGGTTGCGCACGGTTACCTCGAAGTCTGTGGGCGCGCCCAGTTTGGTCTGGTCGTCTGTCAGGCTGTACTGTGTCTTGGCCACGCAGATCGGGCAGTTGCCGAATCCCAGGTCCTCAAGCTGTTTTGCCTGTTTCTGGGCGTTTGCGGTCAGGACTGCTCTCTTGCCGCCGTAGATCTTCTGTACGATCTGGTTCAGCTTGTCCTCGATGCTTCCTTCCAGCTCATATGCGAAGGTGAAGTCGTTGGGCTCTTCTACCAGACGGATCACTTCTTCCGCAAGCTTGATGCCGCCTTCGCCGCCCTTTGCCCATACTTCGGACAGGGCTACGTTTACGCCGAGTTCCTTACATTTCTCTTCCACAAGGTCGAGCTCTGCCTTGGTGTCTGTGGGGAATGCGTTGATGGCAACCACGCAGGGAAGTTTGTATACGTTCTTGATGTTGCTTACGTGTTTCAGGAGGTTCGGCATACCTTTCTCAAGAGCTTCCAGGTTCTCGTTGTTCAGGTCCGCCTTCGCAACGCCGCCGTTGTATTTCAGGGCGCGTACGGTTGCCACGATGACAACTGCGTCCGGTTTCAGGCCCGCCATACGGCACTTGATGTCAAGGAATTTCTCCGCGCCAAGGTCTGCGCCGAAGCCTGCCTCTGTGATGGTGTAATCAGCCAGCTTCAGGGACATCTTGGTAGCGGTTACAGAGTTGCAGCCGTGCGCGATGTTCGCGAACGGTCCGCCGTGTACGATGGCCGGTACATGCTCCAGTGTCTGCACCAGGTTCGGTTTCAGGGCGTCTTTCAGAAGGGCGGTCATAGCGCCTTCCGCATGGAGGTCATGTGCGGTAACCGGTTTCTGCTCGGAAACTTTTCCATAGGTGTATCCTACGATGATGCGGCCCAGTCTTGCCTTCAGGTCGTTGATATCGCTTGCCAGACACAGAACTGCCATGATCTCGGATGCTACGGTGATGTCGTAGCCGTCCTCACGGGGCATTCCGTTTGTTCTTCCGCCGAGGCCGTCCACTACGTTTCTCAGCTGACGGTCGTTCATATCCACACATCTTCTCCAGGTGATCTTTCTGGGGTCGATGTTAAGCTCGTTGCCCTGGAAGATATGGTTGTCGACCATGGCTGCCAGAAGGTTGTTGGCTGCTCCGATCGCGTGGAAGTCGCCTGTGAAGTGCAGGTTGATGTCTTCCATGGGAACTACCTGTGCGTAGCCGCCGCCTGCAGCGCCGCCCTTAACGCCGAATACCGGTCCCAGGGAGGGCTCGCGCAGAGCTACCATAACGTTCTTGCCAAGTTTCTGCATACCGTCTGCCAGACCTACGGTTGTGGTGGTCTTTCCTTCTCCTGCCGGAGTGGGGTTGATGGCGGTAACCAGGATCAGCTTGCCGTTCTTTTTGTCTGTCTCTTTCAGAAGATTGTAGTCGATCTTAGCCTTATACTTTCCGTACTGCTCCAGGTATTTGTCGTCAATACCTGCTTTAGCGGCGATCTCGGTGATCGGCTGCATTTCGCATTCCTGAGCGATTTCAATGTCACTTTTGAATCCCATAAGTATTACTCCTTTCATTAATGGAAAAGTCTTTGCGGAAACCGGTTTTTTACTGTGTATCAAAAAAGGCAGTATCTGAGATTCTCTCAAATACTGCCCAGACGGCCGGCTTCACAGATCTCTGATTCCCCTGTGGTGATCCACATATCCGTCAGTTGTCAGAGATCTTTTTCTTGTCGAGATGATAGTAGCACATAATTCAATGATTGTCAAGAATTTATCAAAATAGATGGAAATTCGTATACTACATACAAATAATATATGGAATAATTGTATATTTTGTATAAAACAGAGCGCACAGAATATATTGATCATTCATATGGTAACATCGGGCAATGTGCATAATCACAAAAAAAGACCGGAAGGATTCTCCCATATCAGAGTTGTACGGAACCGGTTCCGGGGGTAAAATAGGATTATCAGTGAGAGGAGGAATTCCATTATGAAGGCTATGAAAAAAAGAGATTTTCCCGGAACCCGGGATCAGTCCGTCACTCTTCGGGAAACAGTGAACCGCCGGCTCGCGGAGAAAGCCGCGGCGGAAGGAATGGTCCTTCTTAAAAATGAAGGACATTTTCTTCCTCTGGAACCGGGAACAAAAGTGGCGCTGTACGGCGCCGGGGCTTCAATGACTGTAAAAGGGGGAACCGGATCCGGGGATGTGAATGAGCGGGAAAGTGTGAGCATATATCAGGGACTGAAAGATGCGGGATATGTGATCACCACAGAAGAATGGATCCGGGATTATGATCTCTGCTATATGAAAGCAAGGGCGGACTGGAGAGACGGCATCCTGGAGAAAGTAGAGAAAAGCGGCGGCGAAAGATACTTCTTTGACATTTATTCCACGACGCCTTTCGTAATGCCGGAAGGCGGCAGGGTAGAAAAGACAGACGCGGAAACGGCGGTTTATATTCTCAGCCGTATTGCGGGAGAGGGGGCGGACCGTTTCTGCAGACCGGGAGACTATCTCCTTACAGATGTGGAAAAACAGCAGCTGAAAGATATATGTTCTCTGTACAGTCATGTGGTGGTGGCGGTAAATGCGGGAGGACCTGTGGATCTGTCTTTTATGGATGAATACGATAATATAGAAGCCCTTCTTCAGATCTCCCAGCCGGGAATGGAGGGAGGCCATGCTTTTGCGGATATCCTTAGCGGAAAGACGGCTCCTTCGGGAAAGCTGACGGATACATGGGCGTACAGATATGAGGATTACCCTTTTAGCGGAGAGTTTTCCCATAATAATGGCAATGTGGATAAAGCGTATTATAAGGAAGGCATTTATGTGGGGTACCGGTATTTTGACACTTTTGATGTGCCTGTGCGTTATGGTTTCGGGTACGGGCTTTCCTACACGGAGTTTGAGACAAAAGTACTCTCGGCGGTATTTAACGAAAACGGCAGATTTGTTGTGGAGACAGAGACTGTAAATACAGGAAACAGATACAGCGGAAAAGAGGTCGTACAGGTTTATGCTTCCTGTCCGAATGGAGAGCTGGAAAAGGAGTATCGAAGACTGGTGGCATTCGCCAAGACAGAAGAACTTGAGCCGGGACAGAAAGAAATCCTGCTGCTGGAATTCAGTCTGGATCAGCTGACTTCTTACAGTGAGGAAAAGGCGGCGTGGGTTCTGTCGCGGGGGGATTATGTGGTCTGGGCTGGAAACAGTCTGGAATCATCCCGGCCGGCGGCGGTGATCCGTCTGGATGAAGAACTGCTTCTTCACAAAACAGAAAATATATGTCCGCTGAAGGAATCTCTGGAAGAACTGCGGCAGGATCCGGCGAAAAATCAGAAAAAAACAGAATTCCTTACGAAATACGCGGCAGAACATAAGCTTCCAGTTCTGGAAGTGAAGGCTGCTCTGGTAGAACCGGATGCGGTTGTCTATAAGGAAAATAGAGAATTGGTTTCGAAAGAGGCGGCAGACTTTACAGATACTCTGTCCCGAGAACAGCTTGTGGCGCTGGCAGCGGGCGATCCTGCGAAAGGACAGGGCGGCGCTTTGGGAGCGGCGGGGACCGCTGTGCCGGGCTCCGCGGGAGAAACAAGCGGCTGCGCGGCGGATCAGAATCTGGCGGGGATCGTGCTGGCGGACGGGCCGGCAGGTCTGCGGCTTCTGAAAAGCTATCATGTATATGAAGGGAAAATTGTAAACAAACCTTTTATGCAAAGCTTTGAAGGCGGGATTTTCTGCGACGGACAGCCGGAAGAGCCGGGGGAAACTTATTATCAGTACTGTACGGCCATTCCTGTGGGAACCCTTCTAGCGCAAAGCTGGAACGAGGATCTTCTGGAAGAGGTTGGAGAGATGGTCGGGGGAGAGATGGAAGAATTCGGCGTGACTCTCTGGCTGGCTCCGGGTATGAACATACACAGAAATCCTCTCTGCGGACGAAATTTTGAATATTATTCCGAGGATCCCCTGCTTTCCGGAAAAATGGCGGCCGCTATTACAAGGGGAGTGCAGCAGGTACCGGGATGCGGTACGACGATCAAGCATTTTGCCTGCAATAATCAGGAGGACAACCGCATGGGCTGCGACAGCATTCTCAGCGAGAGGACCCTGCGGGAGATCTATCTGAAGGGATTTGAGATCGCGGTAAGAGAATCCCAGCCTATGGCGATCATGACAAGCTACAATCTTATTAACGGGATCCACGCGGCCAACTGCGGGGATATCTGCACGAAGGCTGCCAGATGCGAGTGGGGATTCCAGGGGATCATCATGACGGACTGGACCACAACGGAGCAGGGAGAAGACTGTACGGCTGCCGGCTGCATGAGGGCGGGCAACGATCTGGTGATGCCGGGAGCGGTAAGCGACATGGCGAACCTTAAGGCGGAACTGGATGCCGGAACTCTGAACGAAGAGGATCTGAAAGCCTGCGTCGCCAGACTGGCCGATATCATCCTGCAGTCCAATCAGTATGAGGCTGCGTCTCCCTACCGGAAATATTAAAACAACTTGTGCATAGGTGATACAAGTTATAAAATATATCAGTAATAAAAATGCACGGGAGGAAAAGGCATGCTGAAAACATTTCTGGCGGAGGACGAAATCGTAGTCCGTGAAAATATCAAGAAGATGGTTCCCTGGGAACAGTACGGATTTGAGCTGGTAGGGGAGGCGTCGGACGGGGAGATGGCGCTCCCGCTTATAAAGAAACTGAAACCGGATCTTCTGATTACGGACATCAAGATGCCTTTTATGGACGGTCTGACACTGTGCAAAGTGGTAAAAAAGGAACTTCCTGATATCAAGATCGTAATCCTCAGCGGCTATGATGATTTTAATTACGCGAAAGAGGCCATCGGAATCGGCGTGGAGGACTATCTTCTGAAACCGATTACCAAGAACGCTTTTCTGGAACGGCTGTGCGAGATACGGAGCAGATACGAGCATGAGAAAAGCCAGCGGGAGTATTACGAGCAGTTCCACAGAGAAATGCAGGAATACGAGCAGAACAGCAGCAGGGACTTTTTTGAGGGGCTTATCAGCGGGACCATGGATATGGGAGAGATGTACGAAAGAGCAGACAAGCTGGGCCTGGATATTGTGGCAGAGGCGTACAATATCCTGATCTTTACCCTGGAATCCGAAAACGCAGCGGCAGGACAGAGCGAAACCTATTCTGAATGGGAAGCACGGGCCCTGGAAAAAATAGAAGGCCTTTTTGCGGATCACAGTTACGCCATGCTGTTCCGCAACAATGTGTTCAGCTACGGCGTTCTTGTGAAAGAACAGAAAGATAATCCGGGCAAAAATACCCGGGACTGTGTGGAGAGTATCCGGGAGATACTGTCTGACGCGCCTGCGGGACAGCCCTGGTTTATCGCCGCAGGAGAACTTGTGGAACGTCTCAGCAATATGAAGCACAGCTATAATACGGCGGCGCAGACTTACGCCAGAAGATATCTGTATGACGGACATATCCTGTATTACAGAGATCTGAAGGAGGAGGAACTGGCAAAGGATGACGGCAGATATCTGAAAAAGGTGGATATCAACGCCATGGATCCTGCGATCATCCAGAAATTCCTGGGCAGCGGACTGAAGGAAGAGACAGGGAACTTTGTCAGGGATTATTTCCATGCGATCGGTAAGGAACCTATGACCTCCATGGTGTTCCGGAGCTACGTGATCCTGAACGTGCGTTTTTCCGTGCTGTCCTTCCTGAACAGGATGGGATACTGCGCGTCGGCTCTGGAGGAGAGCGATACGGAGGACGCGCTGGAACAGGGCGGAGCGTCCATGGAGGCGGCTATGGCTTACGCGGAGAAAATATTGCAGAAGGCCATTGAGATCCGGGACGAAAATTCCGGAAACAAGAACAGGGATATCCTGGAACATTCCATTGAGTACATAAAGACGCATTATATGGATGAGAACATGTCCCTCAATGCGGTTGCCCAGGTTGCCAATATCAGCGCCAATCATTTCAGCGCTCTTTTCAGCCAGAATATCGGGCAGACCTTTATCGAATATCTTACGGGGATCCGGATGGAACATGCCAAGGAACTTCTGCGCTGTACCGGAAAGCGGGCCAGCGAGATCGCCCTTGAGGTGGGGTACAAAGATTCCCATTATTTCAGTTATCTCTTTAAGAAGACCCAGGGCATGACGCCCAGCGACTACCGGAAAGCAAAAGAGGAAGGATGATAGAAGATGAAGCAGAAACAGAAACGATTCACCATGGAGGAGCAGATAAAAAGAATACTTCTGTCCACCATGCTTCCCATGGCCCTTCTGATCGCCTTCCTTCTGGTGGCTTCCGCCGGGTATGTCTCCCGTTACAACCAGCTCGCCCAGAATCTCTCCATCAGTAGTGAATTCAACCTTCACTTTAAGGACGATCTGGATGTGGGAATGTACTATATCGCTATTTTTTCCGAGGACACTTCCCATCTTTCGGAGGTAATGGCCCTGGTTGACGAGGCGGAAAACACCATCGCGAAATTGGAGGACAATACCTACAACGCGGACAGCCGGAAAAGCCTGAAGCGTCTGAAGGGTTATCTGACCAACCTGCGGAAACGGATGCAGGAACTCACGGAGGAAGAGAAATACGACGCCAGAATGCAGAGTATGGACAGCAACATCCGGGTTCTTACAAGCCTGGTCGTTCAGGAAATGCAGAACTATATCTATACGGAGTCCATGTATCTTGTAAGCGCGGAAAACGCCCTTACCCGGCACCTGTACGTCCTGATCGGAACAGTGGCTCTTTTGTGCGTCGCGGAACTGGTGATCCTGATACGGAGATCCTTCCGCTTCTCCCACAACATCAGCGAGCCGGTGAAAGGCATCCTGAATAACGTCAGGGAAGTGGGGCTTGGTAACTTCCGGATCGCGGAAGTACAGGCGGACAATATGGAAATCGAGGAACTGGACGCGGGTATCCGGATGATGGCCGGGAAGATTGAAGAGCTGTTTGCCAATGTGAGGAAAGAGGAGGAGATGAAGCATCTGATACAGCTTCAGCTTCTGCAGGCCCAGGTCAATCCCCATTTCCTTTATAATACTCTGGATACGATCATCTGGCTGATCGAGGGTGGACAGACAGAGGACGCTGTGGAGATGATCTCCAGCCTTTCTGTGTTTTTCAGGACATCACTGTCAAAGGGCGAGGACATTATCCCGCTTTCCGAGGAAAAACGCCATACCCTCAGTTATCTGGAGATCCAGCAGTCAAGATACCGGGATATCCTGGAATTCGAGATCCGTATTCCGGACGAATTCGATAAGATCATGGTGCCGAAGCTGACTCTTCAGCCGCTGGCGGAGAACGCCCTCTATCACGGCATCAAGAATAAGCGCGGAGGCGGACGTATTGTGATAGAAGGGTTTGACGACGGGGACGGACTGATCCTCCGTGTGACGGACAACGGCCAGGGCATGACGGAGAAACGCCTGCGGGAGATCCGGCGGGCAATCCAGACCGGCGAGCGGGCGGGCTTCGGCCTTGCGGCGGTTGCGGAGCGTATCCGGCTGTATTACGGACCGGAGTACGGAATAAAGATCGACTCGGAAGAAGGAAAGGGAACAACCATTGAAGTGCGTCTTGCGAAGAAAATTACAACGGTCCGGTGAAAAAAGCAAACCTGTATCATAAAAAAACAAACCTGTTAAATTAAAAACGAAAAAAGGATAAAACTCTGTACATTTTTCCTAAAAAATTCCATGGAGTTTTCTCCCTGTTTGGTTATAATAGAGACATGTTAAACAAGTGACAACTTAAAAAAGGGAGGAAACAAAACATGAAGAAAAAAATCTTAGCAGCTTTTATGGCAGCAACAATGGTAGCAGGAATGTCAGCTATCAACGTAGCAGCAGAGGAGGAAGGCGGAGATGTGATCACCGTCGGTTTTTCACAGGTAGGTGCTGAATCTGACTGGCGTACAGCCAACACAGAGTCCATGCAGACAACCTTCTCCGAAGAAAACGGATATGAGCTGATCTTCAGCGACGCTCAGCAGAAACAGGAGAACCAGCTGACAGCAGTTCGTAACTTCATCCAGCAGGAAGTTGACTACATCCTTCTTGCACCTGTAACCGAGACAGGATGGGATACCGTTCTTCAGGAAGCAAAAGACGCAGGAATTCCGGTTATCATCGTTGACCGTATGGTTGATGTTTCCGACGACAGCCTTTACACCACATGGATCGGAACAGACTCCCTGCTTGAAGGACGTAAAGCAGCTGAATGGCTGAACGCTTACGCTACAGCTAAAGAAATCGCTCCGGAAGATTTACATATCGTAGACATCCAGGGTACTATCGGTTCCACAGCCCAGATCGGACGTACACAGGGTCTTGAAGAAGGCGTTGAGAAATACGGATGGGATCTCCTGGAACAGCAGTCCGGTGAGTTCACACAGGCTAAAGGCCAGGAAGTTATGGAGTCCATGCTGAAGAAGTATGACAACATCAACGTTGTATACTGCGAGAACGATAACGAAGCATTCGGCGCTATCGACGCTATCGAAGCAGCTGGTAAGACTGTAGGTACAGATATCGCGGCAGGCGAGATCCTTGTTATCTCCTTCGATACCACAAACGCTGGTCTGACAAACGTTCTTGAAGGCAAGATCGCATGCGACGTTGAGTGTAATCCTCTTCACGGACCTCGTGCAGAAGCTCTGATCCAGGCTCTGGAAGCTGGCGAAGAAGTTGAGAAACTGAACTACGTAGACGAAGAAATCTTTGCATTCGATGACACAGTAGCATCTGTAACAGCAGTGAACAGCCTTGAAGAAGAAGGTGAATACGCAGTTACACCGATCACTCAGGAAATCATCGACGGACGTGCATATTAATCAGATCCCGCAAACATGACGTTAAGTGAAGTTTGACTGATTAAAGGATAAGGAATGAATCCGGAGCGCGGTGCATAATTCGGAGAAACCGGATCTGTGCCGCGCTCCCTTTATGATTTCGGACAGGTTCCGGGGAGATAGAGGAACTGTCCATAACGAAAAAACAGGGAAAGCAGGTGGAAAGAATATGGAAAACAACGTTGTGCTGGAAATGAGGGACATAAGCAAGAACTTCACCGGTGTCCGTGCCCTTTCCCATGTGGATTTTACTCTGCGTAAAGGCGAGATCCACGCGCTGATGGGTGAAAACGGAGCCGGAAAATCAACGCTGATCAAGGTGCTTACCGGCGTGCATGAATTTGAAAGCGGAAGCATCCATATGGAGGGAAGCAGCGGAGACGTGATCAATCATTCTCCCCAGGAAGCGCAGGCGAACGGCATCAGTACCGTGTACCAGGAGGTAAACCTCTGTCCGAACCTGACAGTGGCGGAGAACCTTTTTATCGGACGTGAACCCAGAAAGATGGGAATGATAAACTGGCGGGAGATGAACGCCCGCTCCGCGAAGCTTTTGGAGAGCCTGGATATTAACGTGCCTCCTACCCAGATGCTGGACGAGTGTTCTGTGGCTATTCAGCAGATGATCGCCATTGCCCGTGCGGTGGACATGAAATGTCGGGTACTGATCCTGGACGAGCCTACCTCCTCTCTGGACGACGACGAGGTTGAGAAACTGTTCGTCCTGATGCGCAGATTGAGAGACGAGGGCGTTGGAATTATCTTCGTAACACATTTTCTGGAGCAGGTATACGCGGTATGCGACAGGATCACGGTTCTCCGTAACGGCGAGCTGGTAGGAGAATATGAGACCAAGGATCTGCCCCGTGTTATGCTGGTAGCCAAGATGATGGGTAAAGACTTCGACGATCTTGCCGATATCAAGAGCGCCCACGCAGGAAAGAAAGCCGCAGCGGCGACTCCGGTTATCGAGGCGCAGGGACTGGGACACAGAGGAACCATCAAACCCTTCGACATTACCATCAACAAGGGCGAGGTTATCGGTCTCACAGGTCTTCTCGGTTCCGGACGTTCCGAACTGGTACGCGCCATTTACGGCGCCGACAAGGCGGACAGCGGTACGCTGAAAGTAAACGGCAAAGAAGTGAAGATCAACAGTCCTCTGGACGCTATGAAACTTGGTATGGCATATCTTCCGGAAGACCGTAAAGCAGAAGGTATCATTGCAGACCTTTCTGTAAGAGAAAATATCATCATCGCCCTTCAGGCGAAAAAAGGCATGCTGCATCCTCTGAGCAGAAAAGAGATGGAAGAAGCTGCCGACAAGTATATTGAAATGCTGCAGATCAAGACAGCCAGCCGTGAGACGCCGATCAAGAGTCTTTCCGGCGGTAACCAGCAGAAGGTTATCCTTGGAAGATGGCTGCTGACCAATCCGGAATATCTGATCCTGGACGAGCCCACCAGAGGTATTGATATCGGTACCAAGACAGAGATCCAGAAGATCGTCCTTGATCTTGCGGATCAGGGAATGGCAGTAACCTTCATTTCCTCCGAAGTAGAGGAAATGCTCCGTACCTGCTCCAGAATGGCAGTTCTGCGAGATGGAGAAAAGGTAGGAGAGCTGAATGAGGACGAGCTGTCCCAGGGCAATATCATGAAAGCCATCGCAGGAGGTGACGATAAGAATGAGTAAACTGAAAAAGATTACAGGAGCAAGGCTCTTTCTTCCCATCGTGTGTCTGATCGCCGTACTCCTGATCAATGTGATCAAAACGCCGGACTTCTTCAATGTAACTATTCAGAACGGAGTCCTGTACGGATACATCATTGATGTTATCAACCGTGCTTCAGAACTTGTTATCCTTGCCGTAGGTATGACGCTGGTAACAGCGGCTTCCGGAGGACAGGATATCAGTGTGGGCGCTGTCATGGCGGTAGCTGCCGCTGTATGCTGCCAGATTCTTTCCGGCGGCGAAGTTTCTGTTACAGAATACCAGAACTCCCTTATTATCGCAGTGATCGCGGCGCTTCTGGCAGCTGCTCTCTGCGGCGCGTTTAACGGTTTCCTGGTAGCGAAACTTAAGATTCAGCCGATGGTTGCTACTCTGATCCTTTATACAGCGGGCCGTGGTATCGCCCAGCTCGTAACAAACGGACAGATCACTTATATCCGTGTAGATTCCTACCAGATGGCAGGAGGATATATCGGAAGCATTCCGGTTCCGACGCCGGTGTTCTTCGCCATTATCACAGTGGTGATCGTATCGCTGATCCTGAAGAAGACAGCGCTAGGACTCTATATCGAGAGTGTCGGTATCAATGGAAAGGCAGCCCGTCTTGTGGGTCTGAACTCCACGCTGATCAAATTCCTTACATATGTGATCTGCGGCGTGCTGGCAGGTATTGCGGGAATCGTGGCTTCCAGCCGTATTTACTCCGCTGACGCCAACAACATCGGACTGAACCTGGAAATGGACGCCATCCTTGCGGTTGCACTTGGCGGCAACTTCCTCGGCGGCGGTAAATTCAGTCTTCTTGGTTCCGTGATCGGCGCCTATACGATCCAGGCTCTGACCACTACCCTTTATGCAATGAATGTTAAGGCCGACCAGCTTCCTGTTTACAAGGCGATCGTGGTTATCGTCATCGTAACTCTTCAGAGCGAGACCTTCAAGAAGTTCATTGCCGGACTGAAAAGTAAAAAAGCTTCCGGAACTCCGGCGGCAGAAGGAGGGCAGAAATAATGAAAGCAAAAAGTAATGTTCAGAAAAAGAAAATGACGAACACAGGCCTGCTGCTGGTGATTACAATTGCCCTGTTCTTCGTAATGTATGCCGCAGGTATGATCGTATTTGCAGACAAGGGATTTGCGAAACCTCAGATGTTTTTGAACCTGTTTGTATCCAACGCGGGTCTTCTGGTTATCTCCTGCGGTCTTACCATCGTAATGATCACAGGCGGTATCGATATTTCCGTAGGTTCCGTAACCGCCCTGGTATGTATGGTAATGGCAAACCTTATGGAAAATCACGGCGTCAGCGCCTATGTGGCGGTTCTGATCGCCCTTGTGATCGGCCTTCTGTTCGGTATCGTTCAGGGCTTCCTGGTATCCTATATGGGAATCCAGCCCTTTATCGTTACTCTGGCAGGTATGTTCTTCGGACGTGGTATGACGGCTATCGTAAGTACGGATATGATCTCCATCAAGAATGAAGTGTTCCTGAAATGGGCGAACTTCCGTTTTTACATGCCTTTCGGTTCCACCAATAAGAAAGGGAAATTTATTCCCGCTTACATTCCGCCTACAGTTGTGATCGCTGTAATTGTCGTAATACTGATCGCGATCCTTCTGAAATACCGTAAATTCGGACGTAAGCTTTACGCTATCGGCGGAAACAGACAGAGCGCTCTTATGATGGGACTTGATGTAAAGAAGACCATGTTCAAGGCATATATCCTTGACGGTTTCCTTGCAGGTCTGGGCGGTTTCCTTTTCTGCCTGAACAGCTGCGCGGGATTCGTGGAGCAGGCCAAAGGTCTTGAGATGGACGCAATTTCCTCAGCCGTTATCGGCGGTACGCTGCTTTCCGGCGGCGTTGGTACGCCGATCGGTTCCATGTTCGGCGTGCTGATCAACGGTACGATTTCCAGTCTGATCACAGCACAGGGTACACTTTCCAGCTGGTGGTCGAGAATCGTTCTTTCTCTGCTGCTCTGCTTCTTTATCGTGATCCAGTCTGTGCTGGCGTCCGCATCCGCAAAGAGGAAAAAATAATAATTGACTTGAATTATATGAAGGCCCGGTATGATGTATGGAAGAAAATGGAGTATCAAAATACTATCTGTTAATGGAACAGATCAAAGGAGAAATACTTTCCGGAAAGATTCTGCCGGGGCAGAAGCTCCTTTCTGAAAACCAGTACGCGGAGCGCTACTCCATGAGCAGACATACAGTCCGGAAGGCGCTGGGAATACTGGAACAGCAGGGATATATCGAAGCCTTTCACGGGAAAGGTACCTACTGTTCAGAACAGATGCGCCACAGAAAAATATCCCGGAACATAGCCGTGGTGACAACCTACATATCGGACTATATCTTTCCCAGACTGATCCAGGGAATGGACAGAGTGCTGGGGGAAAACGGCTACAGCATCATCCTGAAAAACACAGGGAACAGCCGTCAGAGAGAGGCCCGCTGTCTGGAGGAACTGCTGAAGAAGGACATCGACGGTCTGATCATAGAACCTAGCAAAAGCGAGCTGAGCTGTAAGCATATCAGTCTTTACCAGGCTCTGGACCGTTATGAGATTCCCTATGTGTTTATTCAGGGACTTTACGCGGAGATGCAGGACAAGCCCCATATCCTCATGGACGACGCCATGGGAGGATATCTGGCCGCGTCCTATCTTCTGAAACTGGGACATAAAAGGATCGCCGGATTTTTCAAGGCGGACGATATGCAGGGGATCGAGAGGCAAAAAGGCTATGTGAAAGCCCTGCAGGAAGCGGAACTGCCCTATGATCCGGAGAATGTGGTGTGGTATCACACGGAGGACCGCAAAATGAAGCCGGCGATCATGCTCCGGCTGATGGAGAAAGGCGGACGCCTTCCCGACGGCATCGTATGCTACAACGACCAGATAGCCGCGATGCTGATGGAGGAGCTGGGACGTCTTGGCTACAGCGTGCCGGAAGATGTGTCGGTGACGGGGTTTGACGATTCTCTTTACGCCCAGCGGGGTGACGGGATCACCACGGTAGCGCATCCCCAGGAAAAACTTGGAGAGATGGCGGCGGAACTCCTTCTGGAAAAGATCAACGGCATTCCGAAGGAAAAGAGCCGGATCCCGGAACTGATCCAGCCGAAACTTATTGTGAGGGGCTCCTGCAGGGACAGGAGCGTTCCGGAGAAACGGACCGCTGCCGCGGCAGCGTCCGGGAACTGATCTAACTGAATAAAAGACGCCGGTCTCCGGCGTCATGTGATCCGGATATCAGGAGAGTTCAGGGCAGTGTTCTGAGTACAGGACTTCTCAGGGCTCTTCTGATATTTTTTTCAAAAAACGACCCAAAAGGAGGATATATTCATGAAAACAGGAAGAAATTACAAGTTCTGGTTCTGCACAGGATCTCAGGATCTCTACGGCGATGAGTGCCTGAGAAAAGTTGCGGAACATTCCCGGATCATCGTGGAAGAACTGAATAAATCAGGCGTGCTGCCTTTCGAACTGGTATGGAAACCCACGCTGATCACCAATGAACTGATCCGTAAGACTTTCAATGAGGCGAACGCGGATGAGGACTGCGCCGGCGTGATCACCTGGATGCACACATTTTCACCTGCAAAATCCTGGATCCTGGGACTGAAGGAATACAGAAAACCGCTGTGCCATCTGCACACACAGTTTAATCAGGAAATCCCCTATGACACCATCGATATGGACTTCATGAACGAAAACCAGTCTGCTCACGGCGGAAGAGAGTACGGACATATCGTAACCCGTATGGGAATCGAGAGAAAGGTTATCGTCGGACACTGGGCGGACAGAAAAGTTCAGGAAAGACTGGCTTCCTGGATGCGCACCGCTGTGGGTATCATGGAGAGCAGCCATATCCGCGTATGCCGTGTGGCGGATAATATGAGAAATGTTGCCGTTACCGAGGGCGACAAGGTAGAGGCACAGATCAAATTCGGATGGGAAGTGGACGCTTATCCGGTAAACGAAGTATGCGAATATGTGAACAGTGTCAGCCAGAGTGATATTGATGTTTTGGTAGAAGAATATTATAATAAGTATGACATTCTTCTTGAGGGCAGAGACCCTGAAGAATTCAAACGTCATGTAGCGGTACAGGCAGGGATCGAGATCGGATTCGAGAGATTCCTGGAGGACCATAATTATCAGGCTGTGGTTACCCATTTCGGTGATCTGGGTTCTCTGAAACAGCTTCCAGGACTGGCGATGCAGCGACTGATGGAAAAAGGATACGGCTTCGGAGCCGAGGGCGACTGGAAGACGGCGGCTATGGTGCGTCTGATGAAGATCATGACCGCAGGCATCAAGGATGCGAAGGGAACTTCCTTTATGGAAGACTATACATATAATCTTGTTCCCGGCAAAGAGGGAATCCTTCAGGCCCACATGCTTGAGGTATGCCCCACAGTGTCCGAAGGCCCCATCAGCATTAAGGTATGCCCGCTTTCCATGGGCGACAGAGAAGACCCGGCGAGACTGGTATTCACATCTAAGACAGGTCCGGCGGTAGCCACCTCCCTGGTAGATTTGGGAGACCGTTTCCGTCTGATCATCAATGATGTGGAATGCAAAAAGGTAGAGAAACCTATGCCCAAGCTTCCGGTCGGCACGGCGTTCTGGACTCCGATGCCGGATCTGGCGACAGGTGCGGAAGCATGGATCCTGGCCGGCGGCGCTCATCACACAGCGTTCTCCTATGACCTTACGGCAGAGCAGATGGGAGACTGGGCCGCAGCTATGGGAATCGAAGCTGTCTACATTGACAAGGATACCACCATCCGCAATTTCAAGAATGAGCTGAGATGGAATGAGATTGCTTACAGGAAGTAAGCTGACAGAAATCGGGAGGATTTACCATGGGTGTAAGTGAAGCAAAAGCAGCAATTTTAAGCAACAAAACAGCGCTGGGTATTGAATTCGGTTCCACCAGGATCAAGGCGGTTCTGGTAGACGGATCCAATAATCCGATCGCGTCAGGAGATTATGAGTGGGAAAACCGTTATGAAAACGGAGTATGGACTTACAGCCTGGAGGATATCCACAAAGGTCTTCAGGGCAGCTATAAGGCCATGGCTGACAATGTCAAAGAGCTTTATGGCGTGGAACTGACCAGCGTAGGGGCTCTTGGCGTCAGCGCCATGATGCACGGATATATGCCTTTTAATAAGGCCGGGGAACTGATGGTTCCTTTCCGTACATGGAGAAATAACATTACCGGACAGGCGTCTGAGGCGCTGATGGAGCTTTTTCATTACAATATTCCCCAGAGATGGAGTATCGCCCATCTTTACCAGGCTATCCTGAACAAAGAGGAGCATGTAAAAGATATCGACTATATCACAACACTGGAGGCGTATATTCACTGGCAGCTTACCGGAAAACGTGTTCTTGGAATCGGCGACGCTGCAGGTATGTTCCCCATTGACAGCAGTACGAAGGACTACAATGAGGAAATGGTGCAGAAGTTCGACAAACTGGTGGAGCCTTACGGATTCCTCTGGAAGCTGCGTGATATCCTGCCGAAGGTTATGGTGGCAGGTCAGGACGCGGGCACACTGACGGAAGAGGGAGCGAAGCTCCTCGATCCTTCAGGGAAGCTTCAGGCCGGAATTCCCATGTGTCCGCCGGAAGGCGACGCCGGAACAGGAATGGTGGCTACCAACAGTGTGAAACAGCGCACAGGAAATGTTTCCGCCGGAACCTCTGTATTTGCAATGATCGTTCTGGAAAAAGGCCTTTCCAAACCGTATAAAGAGATCGACATGGTAACGACGCCGGCGGGCGATCCGGTTGCCATGGCCCATTCCAACAACTGTACCTCCGACCTGAACGCATGGGTAAACGTATTTAAAGAGTTTGCCGAGGCTATGGGTATGGAAGTGGATATGAACAAACTGTTCGGAACCCTGTACCATAAAGCCATGGAAGGCGATGTGGACTGCGGAGGACTCCTGTCCTACTGCTATTTCTCAGGAGAGCATATGACAGGATTCGAAGAGGGACGTCCTCTGTTCGTGCGTTCTCCGGAGAGTAAATTTAACCTTGCCAATTTCATGAGAACGAATCTGTATACCTGCCTGGGCGCAATGCGCGTTGGTCTGGATATCCTTCTGAATAAAGAGCATGTGAAGATCGACCGTCTCCTGGGACACGGCGGTCTGTTCAAGACAAAAGGCGTTGGACAGCAGATCCTTGCAGACGCTGTGAACGCTCCCGTATCCGTTATGGAAACAGCCGGAGAAGGCGGCGCGTGGGGAATCGCCCTTCTTGCTTCCTATCTGGTAAATAAGGAAGACGGAGAAACGCTGGAGCACTTCCTGGACGAGAAGGTATTCGCCGGAAACGAAGGCAGCACACTTCAGCCGGAAGAGGAAGGCGTAAAAGGATTTAATGTATTCATGGACCGCTATGTGAAGGGACTTGGAATTGAGAGAGCCGCAGTGGAGTCCGGGATTTGGTAAAAAAGAAATGCTAAGTGACGGCCGGTAGGGATACTGCCATATCCGGCATAAACAGGTCGATTTTATCGATTTTGCTCCGCCGCCTATTAAAGCCCCCAAACCACAAACTTGTTTCACTTCGAACAAGTGGTTTGGGGGCTTTTCAAAATCTGCCGCATATACACATACACCGCCCTTTATTTTCGCCTGTATTTCCTAATACGCCCGCCCGGTGAAGACGGCGACGGATCT
>LBJMC04200__coassemble_159_pt1 | contig 89803 bp, 87 predicted proteins | sample LBJMC04200__metabat2_low_PE_022 | metagenome-assembled genome bin LBJMC04200 | reverse complement strand
AATAACTGTTCAATCAGCAGAGAATCTCTGTCCGTTATTTCAATAATTTCCATCTTGCCACTCCTCTTTTGTCTGGCAGGAAATATGTTCTGTCCGCAAAACTCCCTCTATCGCGCAGGGAACATTTTCACTGGTATGATGATAATGAAATCCGCATTTCTCCTGAACCCGTTTTGATTTTGAATTTCCGTCAAAATAGCCGCACCATATTTTAGTCAGTTGCAAGTCTTCAAATCCATGCCGCAAAAGTTCTCTGACCGCTTCAGGGATCAGTCCCTGCCCCCAATACGGCACGCCGATCCAGTAACCAATCTCACCCTCCGTCTTTGGAAGCCCGATATTACTGATTTCACCGATCATCAATCCCGCGCTTCCAACCGGACGGCCGGTTTCTTTCAAAACTACTGCGTAGGTTTCCGGTGCAGACAGTACACCTCTGATAATTTCCAGACTGTTCTCCACACTTGTGTGGACAGGCCATCCGGCTATAGGACCAATATCAGGATGGCTGGCATATTTATATAACTCTTCTGCGTCCTCCTCTTCCCATGGACGGAGGAGCAATCTCTCTGTTTCCAAAATCTTTTTTTCAAATACCTTCCATTATAGTGTTTAAGGAACAAAAATCAACAAAGTCAACTTTTGAATTAAAGGTTTCGATCAGGGCTTTATCTTCTGCAGTTTTTTTGTCTTCTGGCAGATTTCTTACCCTGTTATATAAAAGTGTCATCATTGTTTTATGTTTAAAAGACAATTTTTGATAATCGATCCCGCCCCTTAAATGAAAAACGGATGACTTTTTTAACAGATGCTCTGGCACCTGCTTTCTTATGGAACTTCTAATATTATTTATATTTTCTTTGTCGCATACATCTGCCAATCCAACTGTCACAATAATCAATTTCGTATTTGGAGATAATTTCTTAACTGTATTCTTTAACCCTTTCACGCCGCCTGCATATAACCCGCCAAAATAGATTATTCGTTCGTAGTCGGTTAATGTTTTTATATCCTCATAGCTGATAACCGGAAAACCCGTCATTTCAGCAAATTTATCCGCATATCGCTTTGTTGTGCCGTACTGACTGCCATATATGATCAAAGTACTCATACCTCATTTCCTCCGCAATATATTTGGCACTTAAATCCCCAAGTTCTCAATTTACCTTTCTTCCTTCTATTCAAGATCCGTCATCTTTCTATATATCTTATCAAATTCCAGGAGGAATTGATAGACCTGTTTTCCGGTGATCTGCTCTCCGCAGAAGGCGGAAAACTTCGACCAGTTCTTTCAATATTTCAGCGCCGCACTTCCGGATTATCCGCGCCTGAAATTAAGGTTACTTCAATCACGTCTTTCTGAATCCTGTAATCTCAGTTTCCTATAAACATAAAAACAGTTCTCCTAAATTTTTTCTTTGTGTATAAAATGAATAGCATAATTAATAAAATAAATGGAAAAACAAGCCCAACTCCCATTCCGACCTGGATATTATTGCCAGCGCTCTGTGTAACACGACCTACAATACCTGGTCCGATACTGCCGCCCAGATCTCCGGCCATGGCAAGCAATGCAAACATTGCTGTTCCTCCCATAGGGAATTCTTTAGATGAAATGCTGATTGTTCCCGGCCACATAATTCCCACAGAAAATCCACATACAATACAGCCGATCAAACCAAGTATTGGATTCGATGATAATGCAGTAAGAAAGTAACAGATCACACACAAGATTCCGGAACTTGCCATAAATTTCATTAAATCTATTCGTTCTCCATATTTTCCGAAAATCACACGACTTATGCCCATTGCGACTGCAAACATGCATGGACCAGCCAGATCACCTATCGTTTTTGATAACCCAAGTGCTGCTTCGGCATAGGCAGAAGCCCATTGGGCCATTGCAAGTTCTGATGCACCGGAACAGATCATCAGGCAGATGGCAATCCAGAATAAAGGTTTTCTAAATAGTTCCGTTACTTTCATTCCATTTTCTTCATCTACCAGATACTCAATCGGACAGGTCGCAAAATTATAGATATTGACAATCGGAATAATCGCCCATAATACAGCAAGCCACTTCCAGTTTTCGATTCCAAATATCAGGAAAAATATAGTTGAGATCAATATGGTTCCAACAGCACCCCAACAATAAAAAGAATGAAGAAGGCTCATGGTTGCCTCTTTGTTATCAAATGGACATGCTTCTATGATAGGGCTGCAAAGCACTTCAATCAGTCCGCTTCCCATTGCATATAAAATAACACTGCACAGAATTCCTGCAAGAGGATTCGGAAGAATCTCCGGCAAAAATGCCAACCCGATTAATCCTGCAGCAGAGCACACTTCAGAAGCTACAACACAGACACGATATCCAATTCTGTCGACAAATTTAGCACAAAACAGATCAATCAGAAGCTGTGTAAAAAAGAAACAGGTAGATATCCACGCAATATTTCCCAGCAAAATCTGATAATCATGATGAAATTTTAAAAATAACAGAGGTGCAAAATTAGCTGAAATAGCCTGGGTGATGAACCCCAGATAACATGCAATTTTTGTTTTTTGGTAATTTAACGCTGTCATGATGATTCTAAAGTCCTTTCCTGTAATTTATAACAGATCTTTATTACATTTTTGTCATCATACAAAAAGCAGCCTTCATAGCGATCAGATATATAACGTGGTTCATAATTAACAATAAATCCGGCATCTATCAGGGTTATCATCAATTCATTAACCATAGTTTTACTGTCCACATATATAGTCAGGCTTTTTCCTGATTTATATGGTTGAGTTGTTATCGTTGCATTCATGAGCAAAACCTTTCTGTAATCGATGGTGATCTGTGACTTTCATTGAATTATAAAGTATAAACAGTGTATTTTCATTGCTTTATATCTGGTTTTTATTGTATAATATCGTAAAATACACAGAAAGGAGTCGAAAATGAAAACGATAAATCAATCCTATAACAGAATCCTGGTAGATGAAAATCTGATGGAATCAATTTTTCACGGCACAAACAGATATCCTTTTGATATTTTCTATGATGATCTGGCATTAATGGATTTTAATTGTATTGAATGGCACTGGCATACAGAACTGGAATTTGTATATGTTGAATCTGGAACTGTAACATTCTGGATTGGAGAAAAATGTTTTGTTCTTTCGGAAGGAAATGGTGTGTTTATCAACTCAAAAATCCTGCATCGATTTCAATCTTCTGACAGAGCAGTCGTTCCAAATTTCTTATGTATGCCTGATTTTATTTCACCTGAAGACAGTCTGATCTATTCAAAGTATATCCAACCGATTATTTCGTCTTCACTCACTTTTCAAGTTTTTTATAAAGAAGTTTCCTGGCAGGCGAAGGTATTGGAGATTATAAAAAAAATTATTTCTGTTCAAAATCAGGAAACTGTCCGTGAACTGGCAACATCGGCTTTGGTGCAGGAAATATGGCTGAATTTATATGAACATGTAAATATCAAAGATACGGATACTTATTCACATTCTTCGGCTTCTTCGCAGGCAAGATTACAATTGATGATGCAGTATATTCACCAAAATTATCGTAGTAATATTTCATTAGACAATATTGCAGATTATGCAATGTTGAGTAAGAGTACGGTTCTGAATTATTTTCGGAAATATTTACATACGACACCGATCAATTATCTGATAGCCTATCGACTGAATGAGGCAGCGGTACTGCTCAGGAAAACAGAAAAGAAAATCATTACAATTTCAAATGAAACCGGGTTTAATAATGTTGATTATTTTTGCAAATTATTCAAAAAACACTATCATCTTACACCGACTGAATATCGAAAAAAATAGAAATTACATTGCGGGAAATATATCTGGCTGTACAGAGAAAAACAGATGCACCGCTCTTTGACTTTCATGCCAATTCCAATCCGAACTGTCCTATCAGGCGGAATATCCGGGAGGCCATGGATGCACCGATGCGGAAATGATCTATGAGCGGGCCGACGCGGATAAGCCGTTTATGGGGCTTACCACTTTTTCGGGGGATTTTCCCACCGCAAAAGATATTAGGATTGCTCTAAAAAGCTAAACCATAATATTAACTGCAATACCTAATCAACGAATCACTCCCCAAAATAAGCAGCAATTTCTTTCATCCGCTGGCTTTGATCGACATGGAAGGGACAGCGGGAATCGCAGTGGCCGCAGGTGATGCAATCTGAGGCTTTGCGCTCCAGGTGGGCGTAATGATCTTTTGCCAGCTCGTCACCGGCCTTTGCCAGATCGTAATACTTGTTGATGAGTCCTACATCCAGACTGGCCGGGCAGGGCTGACAGTGGTTGCAGTACACGCACACGCCGCTGGACTCCGCAGGCGTGAAACTGCCCAGAATGGAATAATCCTTTTCCGCTTCTGCTGCGGTGAGGAAACCGAGAATCCGTTTCAAATCCTCCCGGTTCCGCACACCGGGCAGTACCGTCAATACACCCGGACGGTCCAAAGCGTACTGCATACACTGATATTCCGTCAGGGCCTGGCCAAAAGGCGAGGTTTTTGCATCCAACAGCTGTCCGGCGCTGAATGCTTTCATCACCGAAATGCCCACACCTTCCGCTTCGCACCGGCGGTAAAGCGCAGCACGCTCGTCCCCGCTGCCAATGGCATACTCTCCGTGACGGTAGTCGTAGGCGGGGTTGATGCTGAACATCAGCATATCCAGGATGTGCATATCCAGCATCTTCTCCACCACCTTGGGGGTGTGGGAGGACAGGCCAATATGATGAATGACGCCCTGCCGCTTCAAATCCTCTATGTAGGCGATAGTTCCATGAGCGGCCGCCTTTTCCAGGTCGGAAAGCTCATCGATGCAGTGGATAAAACCGAAGTCAATATAATCCGTTTGCAGGGCTTTCAGCTGCCAGTCGATGGAACGCTTAATCTCGTCCAAATCCAATGTCCAGCCGTATTTTCCACTGCGGTAATCTGCGCCGAAATGGATTTGAAAGTACACCTTATCCCGGCAACCGGATACTGCCCGGCCATAAGCCGGGAAAGGCGTAGCGTCCCCGGCGGCCATGTCAAAGTAATTAACGCCGTTTTCCAGCGCCATGGTAACCGTCTTTTCGGCTTCCCCCTCGCCAGAAGCGCCAAGGGAACTGTTTCCCATACCAATGATACTGATCTGTTCATCTCCGTGGGGTAATTTACGATACTCCATGGAATCCTCCTTGTCTTTTACTTTTCAAACGTCCCCCGAAAGAACGTCTCAAACTTATCGAATGGAATGACCTCCAGGTTGTCGTACAGGTCGGTGTGCACCGCATCGGGGATAAGCAGCAGTTCCTTGTTCTCCGGGTTAGGATTTCCCTCAATCATGGCAGCGTAGGCGTCCTTACCCATGTAGCAGGAGTGGGCCTTTTCGCCGTGGACGATGAGAACGGCGGAGCGGATCTCGTTGGTGTAGCATAGGATGGTCTGGTTCATGAAGGACAGAGTGCCAATAGTGTTCCAGCCCTCGTTAGAGTTCAGGGAACGCACATGATAGGCCCGACCTTTGTAGTATTCGCTGTAGTCCTTGACGAAGAAGGGAGCATCCTCAGGCACGGGCAGAGACAGGCAGCCGCCGACTCGACCATAGTCCCCGGTGCGATAAATTTCCGTGCGGGTCTTGCTGTAAAGCTCTCGCATCTGATGACGGGCTTCCTCGCTGTCAGAGCTGTCAAAGTAACCTTTGGCGGCAGTACGGCTCAAATCGTACATGGTAGAGGCAACGGTTGCCTTGATCCGGGTGTCGATGGCGGCAGCGTTTAGGGCCAGGCCGCCCCAGCCGCAGATGCCGATGATGCCAATTTTCTCCGGGTCCACATTGTCCTGGACGCTGAGGAAGTCCACGGCGGCGGAAAAATCCTCGGTGTTGATGTCCGGGGAGGCGGTGTACCGGGGCCGCCCGCCGCTCTCACCGGTGAAGGAGGGGTCGAAGGCCAGAGTCAGGAAGCCACGCTCCGCCATGGTCTGGGCGTAGAGGCCAGCGCACTGCTCCTTCACCGCGCCAAAGGGGCCGCTCACAGCAATGGCCGCCAGCTTGCCTTCGGTGTCCTTGGGGGTATACAGGTCTGCCGCCAGTGTGATGCCGTAACGGTTGACGAATGTGACTTTGCGGTGTTCCACCTTATCGCTTTTGGGGAAGGTCTTGTCCCACTCCTGGGTCAAATTGAGTTTCTCTGTTTTCAACATAATGATGTTCCTCCTATTTGAATTTGATATGAATTAGCTTCTTACAAAGTACGGATGACCTTAGCAGGGACACCGGCTGCCCGCTTTCAAACGCAGACAAAAACTCGTTAAGCGTTAGGGAAACCGGCGGCTGTGGCTCTGCTTTCAGGCTTTTCCCGAACTGATATAGTTCTTCCAGCTTTTCCGGCGACTGGTTCTGCTCATTGTAAGCCGTGAAGATCCCCATATCCTCCAAATGCAAATAGCTCAGGAAAGAATTTTGATATTCATAAATGGCCCCGCCGTACACATGATCGCTGCCGGACGATAGGATGAGCGCCGCTTTTTTCAGATGCTTCGGTTTATCCAGTGCATAGATGCGATTGATGGCGCACTGGAGCTGACCGGAAAAACTGTGGTAATAGACGGGGGAAGCCAGCACGATCATCTCCGCCTCATCCAGCAGAGGATAGACCTCCAGCATATCGTCCTGCTGAACACACTGCCTCTCATGTCCAGAATCTTTTTTGTGGCAGTATTCGCAGGCAAGGCACCCGGCAATTTTCTTCTGGCAGACATTCACCACATCTACCTGATGACCATTTTCCTGCGCGCCCTTTGCGAAAGCCGCCACCATAGCTGCGGTGTTTCCGTGCGGCCGGGGGCTGCCGTTTAAGACAAGTATTTTCATCACTTAATCCTCCAAAGAAAAGGTGACGGTTACATCGCCGCTTCCCACAGCCTCTTCCCAGCCAGTAAGATCATCAATGTGGCCCAACCGGGTATAGCTCCAGGAATTAGAGCCGTAGAACATGACAATTTGATTGCCCTGATACAGCACAATGTCCCCGGCCTGTGTGGTGGTTTGCTGGTTGCTGGTAGGAAGGCTCGTTCCCAGAGGCCCGACTTTTTCAAAACCGGAATAGTCGCTCATCTGGATAGTAACAGGTCCCTGCTCCATCATTTCCACCAACGCATCTACTGCTTCGTTTTCTTCTAAAGTAGCGGTAAAGGTGCTACTGCCAACCTGTACATTCATCTGCATTTCGCTGTTTTCCTCCTCAACCTGTTGGCTTTCCGCGTCCCCCGATTCCGGTGCTGTGCTGGAATCGGATTCTTCCGGTTCTTCCGGCACGATATCCGGTTCTGATGTTTCTGGCTCGGAAGATGATTCCGCTTCAGAAGAAGATGTATCTTCCATCTGGGCAGTAGAACTGCTCTCTGAATTGCTCTCTATCTGCTCACTGTTACCACAGCCCGTAAGCAGCACCGCCAAGGACATAATAACAACAAGTGCCAAGGACAAACCTTTTTTCATAGTTCAATCACCACTTTCTTAATATAATGACTTATAGAAACAGAGTAATTGATCTGGTGAAAACCGGAAAGAACATCGAGCGGCTTCTGGCTGAACGCGGACTGACTGCAAAGGACGTTCAGCAACGCTTGGGCTTTGCAGAGCGGCGCCCGGTATATTTCTGGATTGCAGGCAAGAACCTTCCCTCAATCGATAACCTGTTCATTCTTACAGAAATGCTGCAAGTTCCGATTGATGAGATTCTCATCGCCAAGGATGAATACATACAGCAGAGAGGTGAAAATTCACATGAGTGAAATTGTTCATCAGCCCGGGAAATTGGATTTTCTGATCGTAACAAAAGATGTAAGCGTGACTGAATTCCGCAGAAAGCCATCCGCAGTGTGGGCCTATTTGAAAACGCCCGGGCATGTCATTTTCTTCACTCGCCGCGGCAAGCGAAACTGCGCGATCATGTCCATCGAGACCCATGCTTGCCTGAGCGGTGATTACGAAAAGACCATGCGTGAAATTGAAGAAGCTGCGGCTGCATGGCGCGAGGAGCAGAAGGCTCTGAGGAGGGCCAGAAGGGAGGCCAAGAGTGGTACCGGAAAAGATTGCTCAAATGCTGACGGCGCTAAAGACGCCTGACTTTTTCATCAGGGACAATAGAACCGCAACTGAAAGCATCCATGATATCCTCCGTGATTATCTTGCACGCGCTACCGATACCATGACCGTTGAGGTCGATGCAGAACTGCTTATGGTGAAAATGTATGAACTACTATATTGCTGATCTTCATCTGGGTCATGCCAATGCAATCCGCTTTGACAATCGACCATTTGCTGATGTTGATGAAATGAATGAATCACTTATCCGCAGCTGGAACAGCATGGTTACCAAGCAGGATACGGTCTATGTACTGGGCGATTTCATTTAGGCAAAGGAGTCACAGTGGCCAGCCTTTCTTGAAAGGCTCAACGGCGGAAAAGTTCTGATTCGCGGCAATCATGATCCCAGAGAATTCAGTCAGACCACCAAACGGTATTTTCAGGATATCGCACCTATAAAGGAAATCACCGACAGCGGCAAGCATGTAATTATGTGCCATTACCTCATCCCTTTTCATAGGGCTGATTATGATGAAAACTGCTATATGCTTCATGGGCATGTTCATAATACCCGTGAAAATACTTTCCTTCTTCGATGGCGCGAAGAGATTCGCAATGCCTGCACGGAAAGACATCATGTCCGCGGGCAGTTCATCAACGTCGGCTGTATGATGCCTTGGATGGACTATCAGCCAAGAACATTGGCAGAAATCATCGAACGGGAGGAGGCTGCTTCTCATGCATTGAGGCTCTGGAACAAACAGGGCCGGATTTCTAATCTTCTTCATCCTATCTCTCATCTGCCTGATAGATATATGGCAGCGAGTTTCTTCCCGGCTGATGTGTCCCAAATATGTGCTGAAATATGGCATGAGCATCCTTCCAAGATTGGAGTTGTCAGCCAGTCATCTTTAAAATCACTCCGCCCACGTCTCGACCGCATACATGCCGTCATCCATTACCAGCAATCCCTGGTAAAATTCAAATCTCGCCAGAAAAGCGCCTTCGGGCGAATGAAGCGTGTACACCTCCGTATTTCCCGTCACACACAGGGCGTTGCGCTTGCCTGTCACCACAAGCCCGGACAACCACTCTATCTTTTCCCCAGTTTCCTCTTCGTCAATCTCAATGTCGATGTATCCAGCCTCGCAATCCAAACGGCTTGCGGTGAGCGTCGCGCCCTCAAACACGCCTTCATCAACCCCCAGAAACTCGGCCAGCGGAGTACGGCGGATGTTCAAGGGCTTGATCGGGCAATCAAACTCTGCTTCCAAATCGTAACCCATGACCTCTGTAAAGCAAGCTATGTAAAGCGCATAGGCGTTAGGCTCCAGATTCTCCACCACCCGGTTGCCTGTGATTGCCAACGGGATGATCTCCACAATGCCATCCGAGCCATAGCGCACGGCGCTGTATGTATCCAGGCCGTAGTCGCGTATCCCAAAGGCTTGATCCTCCATCTGTGGCTCGGCCGCAGCGGCAATCAGGCTTTCCAGTTCAAGAACGCGGTTCACATCAAGCCGCCTGACAAGAGTCACGTTCTGGCAATCCGCCAGAAATGCCAGCCGTTCTTCATCGGTATCCGGCAGCGGGTCGTCGCTTTGATATTGCCACACGCACCCCTCCTCATCTAGCAAGACAGCTTCAGAACAAACGCCTGATCTGTCTTGCTGGTAGCAGCGCATGAGCAAAATGCGCGCGTCCTCCGCCTCACAGTTCGCTGGCGCAGCGAATATCAGTATCAGGGCTGCTATCAGTATTAGCGCCGTCCATGTCCGCTTTTTCTTCATGGATGATTCCTCCTGTAAAATGCTGTCATCGGTCGGGATTCCGGCTCTCGCCGGCCTCCTGCTCATTCAGGGGCACAATCATATTTTCTATCGCCACGCACAGCTTCGGATGGTGAATGACAAAGTGAATGGTGGGTTTTCTACACTTGGATATGCTTACCCACTTTCCTTCACTGATGAATATCTGAATATTCCGGAATGCGCCACGACCATTTTCCCGGGCGGTATAGCCGGGGTGCGACTGCGCGAAGGCGCGTGTGAGGCGCAGGTGTTCCCAATAGTCTGCTTCGTCGTAGTGAACCGGCATCCCGGCAAACACCTCAGACATCGCGACCGACACGCTCTCCTGCCCAAACTCTTTCTGCGTCAGGACGGGGAATTCTTCCTCGTAGCTTCCGTTGTCGAGCATTGCCGCCACAAAACCTTTCATCTGCGCGCAGGCCTCCAGCATACGCCGCCCATCGCTGTCAGGAACGCCGTTTTTCTCCAGCAATCGCGATAGACATTCCTCCGAAAGCGTGTGGGGCGGAAGGGTGGTCAGGAGACTTCGGCGCTTCCCCGGCTTAAGCGCCTCCGCAGCAAGGAATGAGCCATAGACGTTTTCCGCCGTCCCGCAGTAGATATCCATCAGTGGCTGCGCCTTTTTCAGAATGGCTTCGGCGCGCCGTCTGTAATATGCCAGATCGCTGCCGGATTTGGAAAACAGGTAGCGGCCATGAGCAAAATTCCCGGAGATGCATTCGCCCTCAACCGCCACCGCGCCGGAACAGAACAGCAGATGCCCGTAAACGGCGTTCTGTCTGCCGGGGAGATACCACGGCATAATCTGTCCCGTCATGTACAGCGGAATCCAGCTTTCCAGCCCCAGCATCATTTCGCCAAAGGGGCGGTTGAGGTCATGCACCATATCCAGGCGCAGTCCCTTTTTGAGGATTGCCGCCAGTCCGAGCATCCATTTTTTGGAGAATTCCATATCCTGCGCCAGTTCCTCAATTGGCATATCGCTGCAGATAAATACCGGCTCACGCGACCGGGAAAGCGCCGTGGCCTTGAGAAAATCCAGCGTGGCCTGACGGAAGTTCTCCAGCCCATAGCATGTCCTGGTCGTAGGAAGCTGGAAGGGAACGGTAGGCACCTTCAATTCGTCAAAGCGGATAGCGCGAATATAGTCGTTCAGGTCAAAATTTTCCAGCTTTTCCAAAAAGGAAATAATCGGGTTTTTCTGGCTGGCCGCACCGCTCAGCAGCCACTTTGCCACCTCGCAGGCGCAAGCGCCGTCTTCGCTGAGCGCACCTTGCTGCACACCCATCAGATGCGCAAGCGCAGCGCGTTCAGACGGCTCTGCGCACCGGCGGGCCGCAAAATTACCCACACCTTGCGCAAACGCGGCGGAATTCGCGGGCGTGCGCTGTCCCGTGCGGATACGGGACAGATAGGAGGGGTCGAAATTCAGCGCCCGCGCCATATCGCTGGAACGCAGGTTAAGCACATTGATGAGCAGATCGAAATTCACTGCGAGCCGGTTTCCCTCTTTTTCGTCATATCTCAGTGATTTTTGCAGGGCCGAAAGCAGCTCCGGCTGTGTAAATCCGTCCATTCCTTTACGCTGCGCAAGGCGAGCCAACCCCTTGGAGAGATTGAGAAGCGGTTCGCCATCCGGCGCGGGCGTACGCTCCCCGCTTCGGTAGCGGCTGATAACCGCCGTGGACAAGCCGCTGGCGTCGGCCAGATCCTTTGCGGTAATGCCTATTTGATGGATATAACCGTTAAGAGCCTCTTCGAATCGCATGACCTCTTTTATCTCCTTTTCTCATGGCCGGACGCCGTTTTTCCTGCCCTGATTATACCATGAAAAGGAGGCCCTTTCAAATCCGTTCCTTTCGATGGCAAAGCCTGCGTTTCCTGCGCAGCGATCCAGCGCTTCATCATTCCGTTCTTTTTTTGATGCCTTCCCTCGTCCTGTCGATGGCATCCTGCGCATTTTTCAAGTCCTCTAACTTTTCAAGTTCCTCCGTGCTTAGTGCTTCCACCGTATACATGCCGTCTGGCCGCGCCAGCAGACTGTCGCTGAACACAAATTCTGCCTCCGCCCCCTCCGGCGTGACCAGCAGGTACGTTGTTTCGCCGCCTTCAGGTTTCAGGGCGCTGCGCTTGCCTGTAACCGCGAGGCTTTGAAGCCATGCCAGCTTTTCCTCCGCCTCCGTGCCCTCGAGCGTCCGTTCCGTGCCGTTTTCCCGCACCGCCACCGTCGCGTCTTCAAAAATATTCTTTTCAACGCCGCAGAAATCCGTCAGAGACATGCGCTCAAACGGCGTGGGCTGATACAGAAATTCATATTCGTCGCTGTCCAGATCATTGCCCAGCACTTCCGTAAACAGGGCCAGATAAACCGCGCGGGCGTTGATATCTGTATTTTCATAGGTCCAGTCTCCCCACTTCGCCAGGCAGATGATTTCCGCCTCTCCACCGTCTCCGTAACGGATGGCGCTGTATGTGTCAAGACCGTAATCCAATATATGTCCCGGACCACGTTTCACTTCTTCAGGCTGTATGGCAGCGATCAGGCTCCGGATTTCCTCCACCCTGCGTTTGTCCAACTGCCCCACGTGCTCCACGTCTTCAGTTTTACCCAGCAGTTCCAGCCGTTCGGCGTCTTCTCTGGGCAGCCCCATTTCGTTTTCGTAGTGCCAAATTCCGCCCTCTTCATCCAGGAACGCCGCATCTGCGTAAACGCCCCATCCCACCTGCTGATAGCAGGCCATCAGGATGATCTGCGGCCGCTCTCCTCCCTCGGCCAGCGCCGGCGCCGCCAGCGGCAGGCACGCTGCCAGCAAAAACAGCATAATCCTTTTCAGCATATTCTGTTTTCCTCCTGTTATGGTATGTCAGCATCATCCAGAAGCCATCCGGGAGCGCGCCCCATAGTCAAGGCGATAGAGGGAAAATGCAAGGATAATCCATTCCTTTATGGGCTTATATTCCTGCGCACGTCTCCACTGCGCTTTTCCGCTCATATATAAGCCGGCAGCCCATTCCCTCATATATGCCAGCCAATGCGCGCGATCATTTATCCGGTTTTCTGCGGCCCTTTCCAAGTCCGGAAAGTCCTTCAACAATATAAACCAGCCCCATCACCGCCGGCGCCACGCCCAGCGTAAACAGCCCGGCGCCCATCACCAGTGACGGTATGTGGGGCGACGGATACCCTATCTCCGAAGCCAGCAGATATCCGCCCCCGCCCAGGCAGGCCGCCCCAAGGATCAGCCAAAGCAGGGCAAAGAGCAGGAAAAATGCCGGATGCATGTTGATATAACAGTTTACCATCCACGCCGTATGAGGGCTGTATCCCCCTTCCGGAGGGCCCCCTGTATTCAGCGCGGCCACGATTTCAGCGGCAGTCCGGGCATACGGTTTCATGAACGCCCCTATCAGCATCCACATAGCCGCGCCGCAGACTGCCATGCCCAGAGCCGCCGGGGCGCGCGTCTCTCCGCGCAGCAGCCACCATATCCCCATCCCTACGCATACAATCGTCAAAAGTGCCAGCAGCCACCGGAAAAGCCGCATCACGACAAAGCATATTCTCGTCTGGCGCAGGGCATATTCCTGATTTTCGCGCCATGTATCTTCCATTCTATCCACTCCCCCTTTCTTATCGCTTCCTGACTGCCCAGGCGCTCCTGGCGTATACGACGCCCGCCGCCCCTAACGGCGCCCCGATGAGCGCAAAAAGGACGCTCAGAGGGACAAACAGCCAGAAAAACTCCCTGAAATCCACATCTACCAGAACAAAAGCGATGCCCAAAACCCCCATTCCGGCGAATGCGACCGCGCAAAAGAGCAGAAAGCCTGCGATAACCGCCAGTTTTCCACAGATCGCGCCCAGCATAGGCTCGCGCAGCTTCTGTGTGTCCGGCGTATACTCCGGCGGAAAACTTCCGCTTTCTCCACGACGCACCGCAGCCACCGCCGCTTCCACTTCCGCATACGCGCTGACATAGCTCCCGTTGAATTTAGGCTTACAGAGTTTGATTTCTTTGTATATCAGTACAACGCCAAACAGCACAACGATGAGATTCCTCTCAATCAGCCCCACGGCCAACATGATGGCCGCCACCAGTGCGGCGATAATGCCCAGTATCCGATAGCCCCACCGAAACATAGCCGCCGACACCCTGAAGTGATTCAGGATGACCTCCTCGCGCTCCAGCCACGCATTGCGCAGGCTTTCCATCTGCTCCCGTTCCCTGTCGGCTGATAAATCCCAGGCCATATTTGCCCTCCTTCCCTGAAAGCTCGTATGCGCCCTCAGCCTGCGTAGCGTATTCCCTCAAACAACGCCTGCTCGCCAACGCCGCCGATAATATAGCCCCAGCCCGCGGTTTCATCGGGCGCTATGGTCAAATAACCCCTGCGGCCGTCCTGCACGGTGAACCATGCCCGGGAAACGCCGTCTGTGGCGGTGATCAGTATCTTTATTTCCGCCGCCAGTTCCCCCCGGGATTCCTTCCCGGTCAAATCCACATAGGTAACCGGCACTGCCGTTTTCGCCGTCAAACCCTGCTGCGCCCAAGTTTCCTCGCTTTGCAGGTCGTATTCAAAGTGCCACAGCCCGTCTCCGACCGTGACCAGCTTCCCGTCCTCTACCGTCAGGCGGCGAATGCCCATGTGGGTTCCCAGCGCGTCCACATATCCGGCCATGGTCATTCCTTCCGCGTCCATGCCCGTAATCCGGCCCTGCGCGTATTCCGCGCCTTCAAACGGCAGCGGCTTGAGCTCTCCCGCCTCATACGTCAGGCACCATGTTACGTCGTCGTCAGACATGGGATCGCCGCTCACGCAGATCTCCTTGACACCGTTCCTGTCCAGGTCGGCAATCCACACCTGCGCCTGCGAGCAGTCCATGCTCCATTCCGCCTGCGTCCCATCTTCTTCAGCCACAGTCATCTTCACGCCCGCGCCGTCCTCTGTCTGCGTCCACTGGATCGCTTCCGTGCCGCGGTTCCTATCAAGGTTCATATCCAATATCTCGTCCGCCGGCAGCTCCAGCGCGGAGAATCCGTTCTCCGTCGGGCTTTCTGCCGCCGCCATAGCACCAACCAGCATGCATACCGCGCAGCACAGCGCCAGCCATCCTTTCATGATCTTTATACCTCCGATTTTCTCCATCTTTTACAGGCAGGAGGGCAGCGATTGCCGCCCTCCCCGCTTCTTATTCCGCCGTCTGCCGAACCGGCATCGCCTCCAGGCAGCCCGACAGCGCCGTTGTGAACCGTTCGATCAGTGCGCTCAACTGTTCCTCCGAAAGGGATTCCAGCGCCACATCCGTGCCGCCGAGCTGCAGAGGCTCGGCCTCATGCAGTTCAAAGCTCAGCCCCGTCAGCTCAGGCATATCCTCCGTTCCAATCATAAGCCTGCCCCTGCCCTGCAGTCCGTCCGGGCCGGGCTCCACGCCCGCTTCCAGCGTAAAGGCGTAGGTATCCGCGCTCTGCGCCGCGTCCAGACACAGCGTGCCTTCCAGTGTAAACGCCTCTCCGCCGTCGGGGGTCATAAACGCATTCATCTCATGTTCGTATTCCATTACGATTTCCGGATTGCCGACGCCTATGTAGACCTCGCCTCCATAGCCCGGCAGGCCTTCCTCCGTGGTGGTGGGTCTCTTGAGCGCTCTTATCCGCAGCAGCCCCGTGTCCGTCTCGCCCTCGCTGACGGTCAGCTGCACACCCCAGCCCGTCAGCGCAGTGTCCGGAATGCTTAAGATGCCCACAATCAGCTGCATGCCGTCGCCCAGGCTTCCGTCCACGAGCGTCTGCGAATAGCCAAGGTCGAAGAAATACGGGGTGTTTTCCTCTGCATAGGGCTCAAAGCTCAGATACCATTCATCGGTCGCGCCGTCCTCCTGCGTATTGGTAACAATGACGTACCACGGCTCGGCAGCCGCATCATAATTCGTCCCGGCGCCCAGTACGAAATGGCCTTCGGACTGCGCAAGCGACCCGGCTGCGCCACGCATCATTTCCACAATCGCGGCAGATCCCAGCCCCTGAGAGGCGAGCATCACGTCCAGCACCGGAGCCAGTTGCCCGTCGCCTTCCAGCTGGTCGGCCAGCTGTGTGAGCAGTTCTGCCGCCTGCGCATGTGTACAGGTAATGTAGATCTCGTAGGCCACGGCGGGAAAGCCGTATTCCTCGGGCACGTCGTAGAATTCCTTCACGGACAGTTCCTGCATAAATTCGTCAACGATCGCGACATACGGCTCCATCAGCGGTTCCAGCGTGCCGAGCAATCCGGCCGTCATTTCCTCCAGATTCATTCCCAGCAGCGTCTCCCAGTTCATCGTATAGCGTTCATCCGGCAGAAGATCGCTCGCTATAGCCAAACCCTGCGCGTCCGCATCCAGCGCGATGTCAAAGCCCACGTTTTCCTGGCTTTCCCGCAGGCCCAGTTCCAGACGCGCACCCTGGCTGAAGGCCACGCCCAGCCGCAGGACGAGATCCGGCATCTCCGCTTCAAGGGGGATACCCTCGCCGCGTACCTCCGCCACAATCATTGTACCGTGTTCCTGCCCAAACGCCTGAGCCAGCAGCCCGGACGCAATATCGCCCGGCTCGTAAACATGGGAGACCAACTGCCCGCCACCATTATCCCCTGTGGATTCCACGGCTTCCTGCTCTGCCAGAGCGCCGGGAAAGCAAAACACCGTTGCCAGCAGCATCGTCCATTTTTTCATCATTTTTCTCCTGCATGATCCGTCTACTTATTGGTAATTGTTAAAAAACGTCCCAGCGCAGCAGTATGCACTGCGCTCCCCCCGTCGGCCAGCCCCAGAACCGCCACCGCGTCTCGCCGTTATGGCGGTTCGTCACCCGCGTCATCGCTGCGTTGATGCCGTCTATAGGCAGTTCCTCACCATAGCCAAGGAGCAGTACCCATATATCCCGCTCGCCGTCATATACGCGCTTATTGTAGCAGTACTGCGCCATCGCGTCCAGGTCGTCGAATGTCGCGCCAAATCCGGGAATTCCCGCGTGAAAGAAGTAACTGCCGCCCGAACCGTCCGCGATATCCGCGGTTTCCCAGACGGGATCCCAGGAAAGAGCACCCGCGCAACGGTCGCGGCCTGCGTTAAACAGCGTGTAAACGCCGATTTCCGGCGCGACCAGGTCGCCTGCAACATCCGCTGTGGAGACGTCCACAACATACCATTGCCCGCCTAGTTCCACCGTGTTCCACGCATGCAGAACCCCGGCGTTGTATCCATTTTGGAATCCCACCTCAAATCCCGCCATGCCCGCCAGCAGGTAGAAAGCGTCGGAATAGCCCTGGCAGTTGGCCCAGCCATGGGTCAGCGCGAAGGCGGCGCTGACGCCGGGGGCGTCCTCGCTCGGCTCCTTTTCAAGCATCTCATTGAATGCCAGCCGGGCGCACAATTCGTCAAAGATCGCCCGCTCCAGTTCAAGCGAGGAGGAGTACCGCGCCTGTAAGCGCTCTACAATGGCTTCCGCCTCATCCAGTGCCGACCGCTCCTGCTGCGAAAGCGCGCTTTCGTCGTCGGTTCTCCATGCGTCCAGCATCCTTACGCCCGCCCGGTATACCGGCGTGATTACAACCTTCACGCTGTTCCTGTCATAGTCGATGGAGGCGTACAGGCGGCTCATCAGCGGCGCCATCTGCAAAAACTTCTGACGCAGATCATCTTCCGGCATGGTCAGCGCCTCTTGAACCGACAGCGTAAAGCGAATCTCCCCCGCCCTCTCCTGCGTGCAGTCGCGCAGGTAATCTGCCGCTTCCATCCATGTGTCAAAAGACGGCGCGCCCTCGCCCATGGCCGGTATGGCCACGGCCAGCAGGCAGACCGTAAGTATCCAGAAAACAAGCCTGCGCCTGAACATCGGAATCCCTCCTTGTGCCGCGCGCCTTCCGCCGGATCGGAGAGAGGCGCGCGTTCAATCTTTACGTCATTGATTCACGGTAAAGCTGCCCAAAATCATGGCCGCATCTGCGTCCGAAACGTTCGTCAGCGTAATCGTATAGAACACGTTGTTGACGATGTAATAGTACTGCATCGTGGGATAAACCGCGTCATAGGTGCCCGTATAATACGTTCTTCCGGAAAACTCCACCGGGCCCGCCATATCGTAATTGGTTATGCCCATGCTGGCATAGGCGGCGGCGTAGTCCGCCTCCAGCGTCGGGAGCGTATCCATGGTAATGCCCTGCGCGCTCTCCTGCGCCACGTTCATGTTGGCATCGAGATCCGCCGAGTAATACAGCAGAATGCCCATCGACTGGGCATTCTGCAGCTGCTGGCTGAGCCCGGCAGCGTCCACAGCCGCCTGACCGTAGGTCTGTATCAGCTGCTGAAGCGTGGCTTCGTTCAATTCCATCCAGCCCTGCGGAACCTGCAGGGTAAAGCCGTTTCCGGTTACGGTCTGCCCGCCCGCAGCAGCGGGGGGATTCACGGTCGAGGGCAAAGCCGCGCCGCCCTGACGCGCCATAAACAGCGTTATGCCGTCTACATCGACGCTGATCGTGCCGTCCGCCTGCATGACAAACGTCCAGGTGTATCCATCCTGCTCCGTCACGGTGGCGGTGGAGCCGTTCTGCACCCAGGTGCAGGCGAGCGATTCCTCGCCGTCCCAGATTGTGCCGGTTCCGCCGGCGTTGAAGGTCACGGTCATCTGCGCGCCCATGGCCGCCGGGTCAATGGTCTGGCTGTTTGCGGAAGCCTTCGTCAGCACCCACTGGCCCTCAAAGCTGCCCGTGGCGGGAGCCGTGCCGCCCGTGGAGGGCAGCAGCCCTCCGCCGGGCGCGTTCGTCGCCTGCGGCGCGGCTGCGGTCTGCGTAAAGTACATGGCCACGCCGTCCACCATGGCCAGCAGCGTGCCGTCCGACTGGAGCGTGAGCGTCGTGACCTCTTCAGAGATCTGACTGGTAATCGTGACCGTGTTGCCGTTCTGCGCCCACGTCCCGTTCTCTTCCATAGGAGTACCGTTGATGGTTTGTCTGCTGAAACCCGTACCGTCGGGGTTGAGGACAAGCGTCATGCTGACGCCATAGGTTTCCGGCGACATGACCACGCCGCTTGCGACTGTCTTCGTCATCGTCCATTCACCCGCCAGGCTCGCCGTCTGGGCGAATGCCGGCACGGCGAGCAATAGCGCCGCCAACAGTACCGCCAATAATTTCTTCATGATATCCTCTCCTTTTTTCTCAATCTGATTTCAGAGCGCGCCCGCGCCCGAAATGCTTTTGTCATTCTCCCGCTCAGGCAAGCCCACGGATGCCGAGCGTCTGCGCAAGGTCGCAGTCGATCACATATACGCCGTCTCCGGAGAGATACTCCCGCCATTCGTCCGCCGTCAGGAAGCGGGCAAAGGGCATCGTTTCCTCCTCGGTCGCGTTATAGGGCAGCATGGTCGTCTCCAGCAGGTAGTACGTGCCGCTGTTTTCCCAGGTTTCCAGCGCCACCTGCGCGTGTCCCGGGGTGATGATGATCATGGCGTGCATCTGCGCCGACTGCAGGGCGGACGCCATCAGAAGCGCGGTTTCAATGCAGATGCCCGACCGGCTCTGGATCACCGCATCGGGGGGCAGCACGCGCTGTGAGCCGCCAAAGGAATACGGTCCCATGTTATAGCGCACGCCAATATCGCTGATCGCACCTTGTATGGCCATGGCCTGCAGTACGGTGGTAGATGGCTCGTCGGTACCGTCCGGATAGGCGAGCTGATAGCCGGGCAGGGAACTGTAACCCGCGCCAGCGTTGGTTTCCAGCCAGTAGATGGCCTCGCGCCGCAGCGCCAAAACCTCCTCCGCGTCGGGCCGGAGCCACGCCAGCAGGTTGTACGGTTCGATCACGCCGAACTCGCTGTTCAGCATCGTAAAATCGTATATGCTGTGCAACGTGATCGTTTTGCTCTCCGCGACCAGCAGTTCGCCGGTATCCATTTGGGTCACGCGCAGCGTGATCTGCGTCTCGCGTCCGCTTCCCAGGCTGGTCAGGCCGCTCATGGCCGGGGGCTTGATCATCAGATAGGTGATCTCCGGCCCCACGTTCACCGTCCGCTGGTATTTTTGCGAAAAGCCCTCGATCTCCACCTCGACCAGCAGCCGGGTTTTCCCCGCATCCGTGCTCAGCGCCAGGTTCACCGCCGAATCCATGGAGGGATACAGGTTAGGATAGATTTCTTCGGCCATCGAGTAATCCACCCATATCTGCTGCTCGCCGGTATCATCCTCCAGCGTCAGCATGTTGGCCAGGTTGACAAACTGCTGCTCTATGACGGCGTACATCAGTATTTCATAGCGCAGCATCAGGTAAGGCTGGCGCATAAGAAGCTGCGTTGCGGAAAAATCCATCAGCGCGTCGTCCAGCAGCGCCGCCTTGTAATCAGCATACAGCTTTTCCTGGAAGGCGTCGATCTGACGGATATACAAGGGCCATGTCTGCGTCATGGCCGGCGGGCATGCCAGAGCCTGATAATTCTCCTTGACATCGCCCATGGCGATATACATGGCGTTGAGGGAATCGGCTTCCGAGGCGTACATTCCCTGCGCGGCCTTTTGCTGATACGCCCCGAGCGGGTCGCTGGAATCGTAGTACCCGATATAAAAGGCCAGCAGGCTTTCCGCGATGCGGCAGGCCTCCAGCGCGTTCTCATACTGAAAGGCGCCTTCTCCGCCAGAAACCATTCCCTTCATGCCCTCCAGTGCGCTCCGGCAGGCGGAAACCTTTTCCAGCTTCTCCCTGCACAGCGCCGCGTACGCCTGCATTTCGGCGGCGTAAGCCGTATCGGCATTGTTCACGGACGCCTGATAACTCCGGGCAAACGCTGCCGTGGCCTGCGCGATCTCCATGCAGTCCTGATAAAGCGCCGCCATCCATTCGGAAAGTGCTCCGCCCTCCGGTACTTTTTCCTGAGCGCCCTCCGCAACGGGCGAAAACGTTTGCGAGGCCAGCACCAGCCCGGACAGCACCGCGTCGGCCTCCGCCGGGATATATGCCGCGCCGTAAAGTATGCTGTAGCCCTCCCGCTGTTCCCACAGATAAGCGCCCTCTATGATCTGGCCGCTTTGCGCGTCGGTATAGGCATACATCATGGCGTCCATGGGGATGCCCCGCATATCCATAGGCTGGCTCTGCGTGCCGGGATCGTACACCATGCTCCCGCCCATGGCGGCGCGCAGCGCTTCGCCCGTCTGGGCAAAGAAGTCCTCTTTGTTCACATCGCCCTCCTCCGCCCATGTCAGGCGGAAATTAGAGGCGGTTTCCCCGGGATAGACCCATATATAGCCATCCCTTTCCGTAACGCTGTAGCCAGCGTCCACCTGAAAAGAGAGCCTCAGCGCTTCGCTTGTATAGGTGGTATACGCCTGTTCCGCCGCCGCCGGAAATGCGGACAGCAGCATAACCGCCGCAAAAAGAGCAGCCATTCTCCTGCAGTGCTTGCGTTTCATCCACGCACGCTCCTCTCTAAAACATAAGCTTACTTATATTATATTTCAGCGATGCATGGCAGTAAATATTGTTGACGTATTTGTCAATGACAAGTACAAACAGCGTACTTTGAGCCCGCAAACAAATATGTATGATACAAAAAATACATGTCGCGCAGGGATGCTGAAAAACGGAAAAGAAAAAGGTGTTGTTTGTCACGCTCTGCATAATGGTTGCGGAGATAGTTTTGCCGGTACACGGCACACTCTCCGTAAGCGTCAAATAAACCGCCGTGAGATGTAGCAAGGCATTTCGAGGTAAGGTAGGAAATCTTAGGAAATCTCAGGAGCACCGAAAAAGGCTTCTCAGCGTTTGTCACGAGGCAATTCCTTTCTGGCATGACCATCTATGCCGCCATATACAAGAAATGAGGCCGGATTGCTCCGGCCCCAATGTGCGTTTCTACATTATATATGTTCGTCAGACGACCTGCGAATACTTCCCGGACACCCACCCCACCTGAGCATTGACCACGATGGCGTGCCAGCCGTTCTCCGCAGTGGCGATCCATTCGAAGGTCGCACCATCCTTCACGGAGGTGATGCGGCTGTACTTGGTGTCATTGCCCACGCGGATGTTGACAGAGCCGCTGGCGCAGACGATGCGCACCTGCTTCGTGGCAGGAGTCTGCACCTCCGGTTTCTCAGTTTCGGGCTGTTCTTTGCCGTCATCATCGTCAGCCACAGCGTCCATCAGCGCCGTATGGAACTTGTAGCAACCGAGCTTGCATCCAACTGGAATGATCGTAAACGGTAGATAGTGCGTACCTCGAAAAAGCAGACCATGTATGGGATAATAGATTCAAATTCTATTATTAGGTATCAAAAGTTTAGCACTTAATTTTTGATACCTGGTTGAAATGAGGTGAATCTATGAAATCAGAAACGTCTATTGCTGTAGCCCAGTGCCGGATACGGGAATGGGCCGAACAGATCCGGGAGTGCCAAAACCGACCGGAAGGTATGAAGGTGACAGACTGGTGCAAAGATCATGAGATCTCAAAAGCGAACTACTATTATCGTCTCCGGTAGGTAAGACGTCACGGATTTGGTACCCCTCTTCTAGTAGAAAAGAAAGGAAATCCTCATAACGGTTCGCTCGCTGAATCCCCTCGTCCAAATCATCCCGCAGGATGTCCTCCCAGCCACCTGTCTGGTTTCCCGCCTTCCATTGTCCATAATCCCGGCCAATTTTATCTTCTGCTTTATACTGCAGCGTTGGAAGGCGGTACTTTTCACACAGCGCATCTGTAATGGGCTGGATCCGCTTCTCCCAATCCCCTTTCGGGGAATGGAATTTAGAACCGTCCTCCTTGGACACGGAATCAAAAGTAATATGTACGTGCAGGTGAGCCTTATCGTTGTGTACGGCATAAACGTAGTAGTGCCGATCCTTTAAAAGCATCCGGCAGAATTCCTCCGCCACCTGGCAGGCAACCTCTTCCGTTATGCCGCATCCAGGTGGAAAGGAAAGCGTGTAATGAAAAGCCTGGGTACCTCCTGGCTTTCCAAAGGCTTTTTTATTCCTTAAAAAGGTGGCATAGATGACTTCCGGACTGGTTCCAGCATTTCCGCCAACCCAAATCCCGCCTCCCGTTTTTTCCGGCTTGCACAGATAGAACAGGTTCTTTTTTAGGTGGGCGGCAGGGTTCCTTCCAGATGTTTCTTTAATCCGCAATAACTTGGTGACCGCCATGGCTGTATGATCCTTGTTCCAGCTTTTCCGTAAGGTTCTGGTAGCGTTCCTCAATGCTTACCAGATAGCGGACCAGCCTTTGGTACTCGGACTGCGTTAAAAACCGTTTCCCGTTGCAGGCTCTGGCGATCTGGTTAATGTTCACGCCGATCTTTAAGTCATTCAGCCTTAAATCCGCTAAAAGCTGTGTGATTTCCGGCGGCATCCTAGGCGTTTCCCGCAGGGCCTGCCTGCGCAGGTATTCCGATTCCGTGATGCCTTCCTCTTTGGCTGCCTTGCGGATGCGCGCGCCTTCTTCTTTTGTGCAGCGGAAATGAAATCCGATTTCTTTCTTCTCCATCCAGTTTCCTCCTTTCTTTTCTAAGACTTTTTTGGAAATGATTTGCCAGCCATTGGATGGCAAGCCCGCCAGCCCCTTGCTGGCGGGATCACATTTTCCGTTTCACGGAAAATGGCAAGATACGCATTTGTCCTACAAACGCTCTTTTTAGGGGTTCCCCCTATGACCCCGGTAGAAAACCCAAAGCGCTACGCCCTTTTAGCATGGAGGCTAATTTAAAACCGAAGGTTCCGCATTCTTATCAGAAAGATTCTTGATAGACTGCTCATACTCCGTTTTTCCAATCCCCCGTTTTCATAGGCAAACAGCAGCGTAAACGATGCAGCCACCTCTACCGTTTCTTCCCCATGCTGGTCTTTTTCCATGTTTCCAGTTCCTTTCTCTCACGCGGCGGTTCCATTTGGGGCTCCTCCCATACCGTCCCAGGCAGAAGCTGCGCCCGGATGTGTGGACTTGCGCTTAGGATCTGTTCAGCGGCCCGTTTGGCTTCCGCAGCCGCCACATAAAGATCTTTCGGCCTTGCCTCCTCAATCCTTTCATGCGACATACTCCTTTCCTTATTCCCGCCGTGCCTTCCACGGCATTCAGGTACACCCGGAGGGTGTCTCTACTCTCCCAATCGGAAAGTGTAATCCTGTTCATAGTTTTCCCGGTGATAATATCTGGCCTCTCTGGCAGACAGGTTCATAACGATACTCCATTCCGTGGATTCAAACTCCCCGAAGTTATCCTTGCTTACGCTGTCCAGGACATTCCGAACAGCGTCCATCCCCATTTCCGGGCTTTCTTCCAATCGCTCCATCAGGATATTGTAACGCTCATGGGACTGCTCCGTTCCGATACCTTGCTTTTCTCCTTCGGCCAGATAAAAGTTTGTCAGTACCGGCGTTTCAGTGACAATCATTTCATTTTCCACATACTCCACCGCCACACTGCGGCCGGTGGAAGCGGCAATAGCAAAATGAATCATCATGCCCATGGAGCCGTGCAGGTCGTATTGCCCTAAAAGCTCCAGCGCCTCATCCACACTCCCGGCTCTGTCAAGCAGCAGGCGGATTGCTGTGGTAGTGGTGATGTCCGGCTTATCCGTATTCTGCTCGATGGCAGCGTTATCCTGAATCATGTTGACTGACATCGCCAGCCCTGCCTCGTTCATCCCGTCAAGCGGAGCATAGAGCGCAGCCAGGGTCCGAACTTCATCCAGGCTCAGCGCCATTCCGACCATACCGCCGCCCACATTTTGGGTGATGAAATCCATATTGACAGTGGAAAGAGACGCATATCCATTGTCGGGATGAGCCTCCACCACCATGGCTTCGCAGGTGTTCCAGTCAAAGTTTCGGCCAAACAAAGTGTCCCCCTCCGGGCTTTGCACCGCAATGGTACTGCATCCAAAAACACCGCCCAGAAGATCACCAAGGTTTAATCCCGACAGCAGATTATCGGCCAGATAGGCGATTACCTCTCCATCAGAAGAAGCGCCGCCCCCGGCAATAAATCCGTCAAAGCCGTAATCCCCATCATAACGAACAGCAAAAAGGCCTTCTTCCAGTTCGACAATAGACGAATCCAACTCCACCAGATTGACATCCTCCACCTCAGTTGCGGAACCCATGTCCTCCGGGATCTTTGGAGTCTGCATTTCTTCCATTTCTCCGGAACAGCCACTCAAGAGCAACATCATTCCTAAAGTAAATGAAAAGCCAATACGGATACCTCTTTTCAAGTATTTATAGCCCATCGTCAGGCCTCCTTTACAGGTTTCATTTTTATAACTCAAGTATATACACCTGCAAATTATATATTAAATACTTATCCGTTATCATTTTTCATAGTTGACGCTTATGCCATTATTCGCTATACTGAATAGCAGGAGGCGATTACAATGGAATTTCGGTTATTGGAATACTTTTTGGCAGTGGCCAGAGAACAGAATATCACCGCAGCGGCAGAGTCTTTGCATATCTCTCAGCCCGCTTTATCCACACAGCTTAAGGCGTTGGAAACAGAACTGGGCAAGCAACTCCTCATTCGCGGCGTAAAAGGATCCCGCAAAGTCATTTTGACGGAAGAAGGGATGATCCTTCGTAAGCGAGCGGAAGAAATGATTTCACTGATGCGCCGCACAGAAGAAGAAATTACAGGCTCCAATGAAACCATTGCGGGGAATGTTTTCATCGGGACCGGTGAAACGGAAACCGTTCGTTTATTTGCAGAGGTTGCTAAAAAATTGCAGCAAAAATATCCGGATATCCGGTATCACATCTCCAGCGGTAATGCGGAGCATGTTCTTGAATATCTGGATAAAGGACTCATTGATTTTGGACTGCTTTTTACAGAGATCGATTCACAGAAATATGAGGCCATTCCGGTTCCTATCAAGGATACTTGGGGTGTTTTGATGCGCAAGGATTCCCCATTGGCAGAAAAAGAAACGATCTGCCCGGAGGATCTATGGGACAAGCCGTTGATCGTTTCCCATCAGAAAGGGGACAACATCTATCTTGGCCGTTGGCTTCAGCGTGAAGAGTCCGAGCTGCATATTGTCGCCACCTATAATCTGCTTTTTAACGCCTCGTTGCTGGTGGATGAAGGACTTGGATATGCTCTGTGCTATGATAAACTCATTAACACGCAGGGAAGCAATCTTTGCTTTCGCCCGTTTTCCCCTCGCTTAGAGGCGCGGGGATTTATCGTCTGGAAAAAATATCAGGTATTTTCCAAAGCGGCAAAACACTTTTTAGATTGCTTAATAGAGGATATACCGGTTTCCACTTGCCAATAAATCAAAGAAATCCGGGAAGCCTTTTACCCCTCCACATACATCTACGCTGTCTTCACCGTCCCGGCCTCCGTCTCCCCGCCAGAATCCACCGTAATACCCTTGCTCCGGCTTTCCATGTGTCACCACCTCCTGAAATAAGCATAAAAAATGCCCGGATTTCTCCGAGCATAAAAACAGCACCGATCATTTCTAACCGATGCCGCTAAACCAATCTCTTTATTTTTTCTCTGAAAACTCGTATGCCTGATCCACCCAGTCAAACAGTTCTTCGTCCAAATCCGATATGCTGCTTATCAAAATATGCGTTGTCCACCGTCCCGGGTATGGCTCTGTCTTGACTGCCACACGCCCTGATTCTAAAGGATAAGGAAGCCCAAGTGTTAATACAAAATAATCATCCGGAAGCTCCGCTTTCTTTTTTACTCTCAAAAATGAAACACCGGCATAAACGTGACGATTAGAAAATGTAATCTGCGATTTCTGTACTTTCATTTTGGTATCCGGAAACCGTGACTCGATTTTATCAGCAAACACTTCATATAAAGAAAATGCCGTCTGATGTTTATCAAAAAAGAACAGGACATCCTGATTAATATAAGTCATCTTCACTCCTTAAACCCGGAATAATGTTCCTGATTTGTTCTCTTAAATTCTCTTCCGCATTTTGGACATATCCACATTTTTACGCTCTCCACAATTTGACTGTTTCTCCTGATCCTTAATCCTGTAATAGTCTACCATCGCCAGGGTCTGGAGCAAACTCCGGCTTTGGCTCATTGCCCGCGCATTTTCGGTTGCTCAAGAGGCACACAGTCTCTACCCAGACGGTCTCGCAGAACTGGTCCACGCAGCACGCCTTCTCCAGGCGGTATCCTGCTGCAAGGAAGCTCTCCAGGTCCCGGGCAAGGCTGGTCGCCTTGCAGGAGACATACACAATACGGTCCACCCCGTAGGAGAGGATCTTCGGCAGGGCTTTGGGATGAATGCCCTCCCGCGGCGGATCCAGAACGATCACATCCGGCTTTTCTTCCACTTCATCCAGGATCTTCAACACATCCCCGGCCAGGAATCTGCAGTTCTCAAGGCCGTTCAGCACCGCGTTCTCCCGGGCGGCGGCAACCGCGTCCTCCACGATCTCCACGCCGATAACCTCCTTCGCCACCGGGGCAAGAAGCTGGGCGATGGTTCCGGTGCCGCTGTACAGGTCAAAAACCTCCAGTCCTTCTGTGTCTTCAATGTAATCCCTGACCACCGAATACAGAACCTCCGCCGCCAGAGAATTGGGCTGGAAAAAGGAGAACGTGCTGATTCGGAATTTAAGTCCCAGAAGAGTCTCATAGAACCAGTCTTTCCCGTAAAGGATCCTGGTCTCGTCGCTCTTCACCACGTCCGACAGCGAATCGTTGATGATATGCATGATCCCCACGAGCCGGCCCTCAAGGGGAATCGCAAGAAGCATCTCCTTCAGCGGCTCCAGATCGTGCTCCTCCTGGCTGGTGGTAACAAGATGGACCAGGATTTCCCCTGTCGTCACTCCTCTTCGCAGGACAAGATGGCGCAGATATCCCGTGTGCTGCATTTTATGATAGTAGGAGACATTGCGCTCCCGGAAATAATCCCGCACGCATACAAGAATATCCGTCATATCCTTATGGACCAGCTTACAGTCGTCTGTATTCAGCACGTCGTAGGTGCTGCCTTTTTTGTGCAGGCCCAGAGACAGCGGCCCGTCCTTATATTCGTCGCCGAAGGAAAACTCCATCTTATTCCGGTATCCGAATTCTTCCGGACTTCCGTGGATTCCCTCCCAGATATAATCCGGCTTTCCTTCGCCGTCCGTCTGCCCGCCCTTTATCAGGACCGGCTCCAGCAGCTCCCGGATCTGCCGCTCCTTCATCTCAAGCTGGGATTTATAGGACATAGTCTGATACATACAGCCTCCGCAGGCAGGAAAAGAACTGCACACCGGTTCCCGTGTCTCCAGAGGCGATTTCTCCGTCACCTCCAGAAGCCGGCCCTGCACTTTCCCTTTCCGTTTCTTCTGCACCGCAAACCTGACCTTCTGCCCGGGAATGCCGTTTTTCACTGTAACCTGCTCTTCCCCGGTCTGTATGCGCCCCTTGTTGGGAAAATCCACTTTCTCAATAATACCCTCGTATACTTCGCCTTTTTTCATTCTCCACCTGTTCCAGTAATTTATCGTTCACGCCGTCTCCCAGAAGGAAACGCCGCCCTGTCCCATCGTATCTTTACCTTAAAACAGCCCCGGCACAAAACCGGAGCTGCTGCTCATAAGCTTATTCTTCTTCGTCTTCAAAATAATCGTCGAAATCGTCGTCGAAATCCTCTTCAAAATCTTCCAGATAATCCGGAGCAAAGAAGCGATATACTGCAAACGCAATGGCCGTCACTGCAGCGACTGTGCCAATGATCGCCAGTACCCAGAGGACTGTATTCTTCTGCTTATCATCTTCCTTTTTCTTTAAAACTGTGAGTAATTCTTCGATTTTCGCATTAAGATTATTCATAGTGCGCACCATCCTCTCTTCATTCTTCCCGGCATGTATACTGCCGTTCCTGAGACAGGTCTCTGCCGATCCATGACCCGCTCCTGCCCGTAATCATTTGTAACTCTTAGTATAACACTATCCCCGGGATTTTACCAGAAATTATATGAAATTTTAGATTTTTTTCAATTTTGCGAACCCGGCGAACATTTTTTTCGTTCCGGCCCTGTCGAAGTCCACCGTAACCTCATAATCTCTGCCGCCCTCCACAATATTCTTCACAATACCCACGCCGAATTTCACGTGGCGGACCGTATCGCCCACGCCGTAATCCAGAGAATTCGCTTTCGTCACTTTGAAATTCTGGGGCTGAAAGGCGTTTGCCTGAAAAGCCATCCGCATCTGGGCGTAACCGCTTTTGGCGGACGACGTCTCCGGGATCTTCGGTTTTTTATCCTGAATGGTCTCGCCCAGCTCCACCAGTTCTCTGGGAATCTCTCTCACAAATCTGGAAACACGGTTGTACTGGGTCTCGCCGCGGATCATTCTCTGCCGGGCGCTGGTAAGGGTAAGTTCTTTCATCGCCCTTGTGATCCCCACATAGCAGAGCCTTCGCTCCTCCTCCATGTCAGAGGGATCTGCCGAAAACACGCTCATGCTTCCGGGGAAAATGCCGTCCTCCATCCCGGCGAGGTACACGTTGGGAAATTCCAGTCCCTTGGCGCTGTGCAGCGTCATCAGGAGCACGTAATCCTGCCCCGGATCCACCGTGTCGATATCCGCGATCAGCGCGATCTCCTCCAGAAATCCGGAGAGCGAGGCCTCTGCTCCCTCTGCGGATCTTAAGTCCTGATAGGACACGGTCTTGGAGATGAGCTCATCGATATTCTCGATCCTTGCTCTGGATTCTTCCGTATCCTCTGCCTTCAGTTCATCCACATATCCGGTAAGGTCGATGATCTCCTCCAGGATTTCCTCCACAGTATAAGCCTGGGCCTTGCTCTTGAGAGACTGGATAAAAGATACGAAGCCTTCTATCTTCGACGCGGCCCTGCCGATGGATGGGATCTCCCTGACGTTTTGCAGAGCCTCATAAAAGCTCATCTGCATGCTGTCCGCGTAATCCTGCACTCTGGTGATGGTAGTGGCTCCGATCCCTCTTTTGGGAACGTTCAGGATCCTCTTTACCGCCAGATCGTCCGCGGCGTTGTCAACAGTCTTCATATAGCTGAGAAGATCCTTGATCTCTTTGCGGGCGTAGAAATTCACTCCGCCCACGATCTTATACGGAATGTTTGCCAGCAGGCACTTTTCCTCGAAAAGACGGGACTGGGCGTTTGTCCGGTACAACACCGCGCAGTCGCGGTACTGAAATCTCCCTTCCCGGCGTCCTTTCGCAATGTCGCCCACCACATATTCCGCTTCCTCGAATCCGTTCATAAACTGGCGGAAATGGATCTTATCCCCCTCCGGATTCTCCGTCCACAGTCTCTTCGGTTTTCGTTCCGCGTTATTGGCGATCACTTCGTTGGCCGCGTTCAGTATGTTCTGGGTGGAACGGTAATTCTGCTCCAGGCGGATCACTTTGGCGCCGGGAAACACCCTCTCGAATCCCAGGATATTGCCGATATTGGCTCCCCGGAACTTGTAGATAGACTGGTCGTCGTCTCCCACCACGCAGAGATTCTCATATTTGGAGGCCAGAAGACTGACGAATTTAAACTGGGCGGTATTGGTGTCCTGGTACTCGTCCACCATGATATAGCGGAATCTGTCCTGCCAGTATTCCAGCACTTCCCCGCATTTCCGGAACAGTTCCACCGTCTTCACGATCAGGTCGTCAAAATCCAGCGCGTTGTTCCGCCGGAGGGAGGCCTGATATTCCCTGTAGATCTCCGCAATCCTTTTCTCCCGGAAGTCGCCCCCGGCGTTCCGCTCCATATCATCCGGAGTGAGCAGCTCGTCTTTGGCGTGGGATATGGCCGCCAGGAGAGCCCGCTCCTTATACTGCTTCGTGTCCACGTCCAGCCTTCTGCACACGTCTTTCATCAGCGTTTTCTGGTCGTCTGTATCGTAGATGGTAAAATTGTTGTCGTATCCCAGCCGGTCGATATACCTGCGCAGGATCCGCACACAGGTGGAGTGGAAGGTGGATACCCAGACGCTTCCGCCGTCGTTCCCCACGATCTGGTCCACTCTCTCCCGCATCTCCTGGGCCGCCTTATTGGTAAAGGTAATCGCCAGGATATTCCAGGGATTTACCCTTTTCTCTCCGATGAGATAGGCGATCCTGTGGGTGAGCACCCTCGTCTTTCCAGAGCCGGCCCCCGCAAGGATGAGAAGGGGACCTTCTGTATGGTAAACAGCTTTCTGCTGCATGTCGTTCAGTGTTTCATATATACTCATGTTTTCTCCCGTTTATCCTGAAACTCTTTTTTATTCTGTTTCTGTAACGCCAATGCGCCAGGCGCCGCAGGCTCTGCACACTGACGCCGGCGGCAGTGTATTTCCCTGCACACCTCCGCCGCGCATATGCTACATTATAACGGAAAACATCAGTTCCCACAAGTTCTGCCGCAAAATAATATACAAAACAGAAAAGCTGCTTCCCCGGCATAGAAATCTCCGCCGGAAAAGCAGCCGTGTCACTGTTTGCCTTACATGATTCCGTTTTATTTTCTCACGAAATGGAACATCCAGCTCTGGTATTCCTCTTTCGCCTCGGGAACAGGAAAACCACCGTGGATAAGCGCGCCTCCGGGATATACTTTCCCCTCCGCTTCATAGAGCGCGCCCTCATCAAGTCCCCGGAGGAGCATTCTGGTGGGCGGATCGTTTGTCCTTGCTCTGGACGCCACCACACAGAGAAGCGCTTCGCTTCCGTCCTCTTTCGCGAACTCCCAAGCAGCGTAATGCTCGTCCCTGGCAGGATCGGTCAGACGGTAATACCGGCCTTCCTGGATCAGGTCATAATATTCTTTAAACAGTGCGATCTGTTTTCTCACTTCGTCCTTCTCTTCTTCCGTGAGTTTGCCCGGGTCAAGTTCATAACCGAAGGTTCCCGCCATAGCCACCACCGCCCTTGTATTAAGGGGAGTGGTTCTCCCGGTCTGGTGATTGGGGCAGGCGGAAACATGAGCTCCCATGGTGCTTACCGGATAACAGAAGGAGGTTCCGTACTGGATCTCAAGACGCTCCACAGCGTCCGTATCGTCGCTGCACCAGATCTGCGGGGTATAATGCAGCATACCCGCGTCGAATCTTCCGCCGCCGCCGCTGCATCCTTCCAGAAGGATATCCGGATATCTCTTTCCCAGACGCTCCAGGAACTCGTAGAGTCCCAACACATATCTGTGGGGAACCTCTCCCTGCCGGTCGGCCGGAAGCTGCGCGGAGTAAACGTCGCTGATACTGCGGTTGAAATCCCACTTCAGATAATCCACTTTCGCTCTGTCAAGGACACTGCACATCTGATCAAAGATATAATCCCGCACGTCCGCTCTGGAAAAATCAAGGACCAGCTGATATCTTCCCCTCATGGGATTTCGTCCCGGAACCCGGAGCACCCAGTCGGGATGTTCCCGGTAGAGGCTGCTGTCCTCGGAGATCCCCTCCGGTTCATACCAGATACCGAACTTCAGCCCCATGGCATGGATTCTGTCGGAAAGCTCGGCGAGCGTACAGCCCAGCTTTTCCTCGTTTACATGCCAGTCTCCAAGACCGCTGTTGTCCGTATCTCTGTTTCCGAACCAACCGTCGTCCATCACAAAAAGCTCCACGCCGAGATCCGCGGCCTTCTCCGCCATCCGGAGGAGTTTTTCTCCGGTAAAATCAAAGTACGTTCCTTCCCAGTTATTGATAAGAACCGGTCTCCTTGCGTGTTTAAATCTTCCCCTGCAGAGATTGTTCCGGAAAGCTCTGTGATAAATATGGGTCAGCTTTTCAAAACCGCCGTCGCTGTACACCATGGCCGCTTCCGGAGCCCAGAAACTCTCTCCCGGTTCCAGTTTAAAGGAGAAGTTCTCCGGATGGATCCCCATCAGTACTCTCGTCTGATCAAACTGATCCTTCTCCGCCTCGGCAAGGAAATTCCCGCTGTAGAGAAGGGAAAATCCATAGCACTCTCCCTGCGTCTCGGTTGTATTTCTGTCAGAAAGCATGACAAAGGGATTGTACTGGTGGCTGGAGGCGCCTCTCAGGCTTCCCACCGCCTGAACGCCATGATGAACGGCAGTTCTGGAAAGCTGCCGTTCCATCTCGTGTTTTCCGTAAAATGTGATCCAGTCGTAATTTCCATAGGGCTTATCCAGACACATGGACATCACACGTTCCAGGAAAACAGGGGCGACGCCCCTGTTTTCCACGCACACTGCCCTGGTGATCAGATCCAGATCCTCCAGAACACCGTAATAAAGTTTTACACACACATCTTCCACATCGTCTTTCATGGTGATCACCAGGGTATCCGCCCGGTTCCCTTCCCCCGCGTAGATGGAGGGAAGCCCCGGGATCCTGTACTTGCCTTCCAGGATCTCGAAGTCTTTCACACGCAGTTCCAGCGCCCTGGCTCCTGTCTGGTATCTCACAGACAGAGCGCTCTGCCGGTAATCACCGCTTCCGAAGCAGGAATACTCCTGGGGAAGCGTATCCAGAGAATAGGTTCTGTCGTTGCCCGCCTGATAGGGACTCCCGGAAAAACCGTGATCCCTTCTCTGGATCAGATAGGAATAGTCAAAAATCTCTGTTTTTTTCCCGTAATAGGTATGAAGCAGAACTCCGTACTGGTCTGTCTTCATCTGATACATACTGGTTTTCGTACACAGTGTAAATAAGGATTGCTGTTCGTTGAGTACTATTGACATCGTCTTCTCCTTTATACTGGAATTTTTATGATCAATCCACTCCAGCCTGCATACGCAACTCCGGCATACTTATTTTACAGCGCCGTTTACCACACCGTTCAGGATCTGTTTCTGGCATACCAGATAGAAGATCAGGATCGGGATCAGCGCCAGCAGGTAGGACGCGAACGCCAGGTTATAGTTTGTACCAAACTGGGTCTGGAAATTCAGCTGTGCCAGAGGCAGGGTATTTTTTCCTGTGCCGGACATGATAACAAGGGGTGTCATAACGTCGTTCCAGGTTCCCAGCGCTGTGAGTACGGCTACCGTGGCATGCATGGGTTTCATAATGGGGAAGATAATGCTCCAGTATGTTTTCCATGTGCTTGCGCCGTCCACTTTGGCGGCCTCTTCCAGTGCCAGCGGTATGTTTTTCAGATAACCGGAGTACAGAAGCAGGTTCATCGGCATATAGAATACCACATAAAGAACGATTACACCAGCCCTGTTTCCGATTCCCATCTGTGACGTCTGTTTTACCAGAGGCATCATCAGGATCGCGAAGGGTACGAACATACCGCTTACGATATAGAGGTATGAAAATTTATAAAATCTGCTGTGCCCCATGTTTCTTCCGATGGCATATCCGGCCAGCGAATGAAGGAGGATAGCGATCACCACGGTCAGGATCGTGATCAGAAGAGAGTTTCCAAGGGAGTTCCAGAAGTCCGTGACTTCCATCGCCTGGGTAAAGTTGCTGAGGCTCCATTTGGACGGGAAGGAAAGCGCTCCCGCAATATCGTTTGTCATTTCCGTCGGCTGTTTAAAGGCAATGATCACTGCCATGTACAGCGGGAAGAAAATTGTGATACATCCGATGATCAGCAGAATGGTAACCGGCCAGTTGGTTCCGCCGACCCCATGACTTTTCTTTTTCATCATAACTGCTCCTCCTTCTTATTCATAAACGAAAGCTGGAACACAGAGATCGCCACGATCACTACGAAGAACAGTACCGCGTTGGCGCTCTGGAAGCCGAACTGTCCGCCGTCCATACCGTTTCTGTAGATCAGGTAGGAGATAGATTCCGTACTCTGTGCGGGACCGCCTTTGGTCAACGCCATGATCTGGTCGAAAGCCATCAGGAAGTTCTTCATGCAGAGTACCATGTTAATGGTGAAAAACGGGATGATCAGAGGGAAGGTCAGGCTTTTGAACTTCGTCCAGCCTGTGGCTCCGTCGATGGAACCGGCCTCGTAAACATCCTCCGGCACTGTCTGCAGACCGGAAATATAAATAATGGTGTTCATCGCTATGGACTGCCATGCGGCAACGATCACAATAGCGAACCATGCGGTTTTGGTGCTCGCCAGCATACTTCCGCTGAGGGCTTCGATGCCCAGAGCCTGTCCCACAGCGGGGATGATGTAGGTAAAAATAAAGCTGAAGATATAACCTACAACCAGTCCGCCCAGAACGTTGGGGATAAAGTAAATACCCCGCAGCGCGCTCTTCGCGCGGATCTTGCTGTTCAGTCCCAGCGCCAGGATCAGGCTGACCACGTTAACAATGATCGTTGAAACAATAGCAAACTTGAAAGTAAACAGATAGGATTTTCCCACACGGGCATCCTGGAACAGATCGATATAGTTCCTGAGTCCTACCCATTCATAACTTCCATATCCTTTGAAGTTGGTAAAACTGTAAATAAAACCTTTGATCAGAGGCAGTGTGTTAAATGCGAAAAACAGCACCAGGATCGGGATTGTGATCAGAAGAAACGTGCGTTTTCTTTCATTGCCCTTTGCCTTATCCATCATGATTCTTCTCCTCCTTCCCCGTGTTCTGCTTCATACTCCTGAACCTTGCGGATCAGGTCACGGTTGTAGCGCGCCCAGTCAGTGTCAAACTTCTCAAGGAATGCGTCTGTATCCCCGTCCATGATATAAGTCTGGATCATGGCGTCCACCGCCATCTCTGTGGGATAATGATGATCCTGATAGTCAACCATCTTACCTTCTTCGATATACTCTGTCATGCCTTCCAGCTGCTCCGGAAGATTGAACTCGCCCTCTTTACAGGGGATCGCGTTCTGATCGTCCAGATAGATCTGGATATTCTCATCTTCCATCATAAAACGGAGTACCTCGTAGGCTGCTTCTTTGTTCTCGCAGTCTTCCATCACAGAAAACAGAAGGTCGACGCCGGAGTTGAGGACCTGCCCCTCCGCCTCGTCGTTTGCCGGGAAAACAAAGGAATCGATGTTCATATCCGGGTTTACGGACAGGATCTGCGGAACCGCGTAGCTTCCGATGCAGTACATCGCGGACTCGCCTCTGGCGAACGCGGTACACGCGTCGTTGTAGCTGTAAGCTGTGGGATCGGGCTGCGCGTAGGGCAGAAGCTGAAGGATCTTCTCCGCAGTCTCCCTGTATTCTTCCGCAAAAGTGGTCTCGCCCCTGTTCACCTGCTGGCATACATCCGCCGGCGCAAGATCGCAGGCCATAGCGTTCCACGGCGCCAGACAGGTCCAGGTATCCTTGAACCCAAAGTACAGCGGTTGCTGGCCGGAAGCCTGGATGGTATCGAGAAGCGTCAGGAATTCATCCCATGTGGTGGGAATCTCCCATCCGTTCTCCTCAAACATATCTTTGTTGTAAAGAATGCCGGCGGCGTTGGCCACATAGGGAACCGCGTATGTACCTTCTGTGGGTACGAATTCCAGATTCTCGAGAATATCCAGATAGGACTGCTTCACATCCGCGAGGCCGTCAAAATCCGAGATATCCATGAGCATGTCGGAATCCAGGAAGTTGGAGTAGTTGATATCTCCTCCGATACCGATGATGTCCGGCTGGTCTTCCTTGATAAAACGTGTCTTCAGAATCGTCATGGCTTCATTGGGCGACTCGATGGTCAGCTCAATGTCGTCGTGGGTGGCATTGAACTTCTCTTCCATCTGCTCAAAAGCCTTGACGGCTTCCGGCTTGTACTGGACCATCTCGATCTGGACTTTCCCGCTGTCTGAGGAAGAATCCCCGCATCCTGTCAGCGCGACTCCCGCACCCAGAACCACGGCGCCAAGTCCCACGGCAACTAATGCTTGTTTTTTCATTGCTCTTCTCCTTTCCCTCTATCAATATTCGGTAAACTTATTGTAGCATTGGCCTGTTCCACTGTAAATATTCCTACGGGTTTCGTTTTATACCCAAATGCTGTTTTTCAAGAAAATAGTTGAAGTTACTACTCATAATGATATATAATAATATAAAAGCGGCAAATTTCGTTTATTTTATACATTTTTTTGTCGATTTTTTTGTATAAAACTCATAATTCAGGTTTTTGCAGGGAGAAATAAATATGGATAAATTCGCTTTTCACATTTTTTCGGACGACCGCTTTATGGATCTCACTCTGTACCAGTACGGCTACGAGAAATGCCAGCCCCTTCATTCTTTCGGTCCGGCTGTAAGGAACCATTATCTCTTTCACTATATCGTCTCGGGAAAGGGTACCCTGTCGGTGGACCACAATAATGTATCCCGGGAATATCCGCTCCAGGGCGGCGCCGGTTTTCTCATTGAGCCCGGAAGGATCACCACCTACACCGCGGACCTTCACGATCCGTGGGAATACTGCTGGATCGAGTTTGACGGTCTGAAGGCAAGGGAGATCCTTGAGGGAGCGGGACTGTCTTCCGACTCGCCGGTCTTCACTCCCCAGACAGAGCAGGCCGGGGAAATCCTCCGTAAAGAAATGGTGTATCTTTCTTCCTGCAGCGTGTCCTCCTCCTATCATCTGATCGGGCACCTGTTTCTGGTCATGGACGCAATCCTTACCGGAGCCGCCACCCGCAGGAAAACACAGAACGGAAAAAGGACACAGTTCTACACCAATGAGGCAATCTCGTTTATCTACGCGAATTACGCGCTTCCCATAACCGTGGAGGATATAGCGAAACGGCTGAATCTGGACAGAAGTTATTTCGGCAAGATTTTCAGAGAGACCATGGGACAGTCCCCCCAGGAATTTCTGATCCGCTACCGGATGTCAAAAGCCGCCGATCTTCTCAAAACAACCGACATTTCGATCAAAGACATCAGCGTCAAAGTGGGCTATCCCAACCAGCTCCATTTTTCCAGAGCTTTTAAGAATGTGTACGATCAGTCTCCCCGCAGTTACCGCCAGAATAACAGGATCATAAAATCCTGAAAACAAAACGACATAAAACCGCAGGCAGGACAAAAAAATGTTTACAAGTAGTTTTGAAAACTATATAATAGAGCAGAGGTGATAAAAGAAATGACAATTGACATACACGACATGATGAACAGCATCATCCGGAGCGTTTCCCGGATCGACTATATCAAACCGGAGGATATTCCGGGAATCGATCTCTATATGGATCAGGTGACCACTTTCATGGAATCCCAGCTTGCTTCGTCCAAGCGGTATCCGGACGACAAGATCCTGACCAAGACCATGATCAACAATTACGCCAAGAACAACCTGCTCCCCTCCCCGGAAAAAAAGAAATATTCCAGAGAGCATCTGCTTCTGCTGATTTTTATTTATTATTTCAAGAGCATACTTTCCATCAACGATATCCAGACCCTTCTCAGCCCCATTACGGAGAAATATTTCAAGTCCGACTCTGAGATGGATCTTACCTCTATCTACAATGAGGTATTCAGCATGGAGAAGGGACAGATCGAATATCTGACGAAGGATCTTCTCTCCCGGTACAAAACAGCCCAGGCAACCTTTCAGGACGCCCCGGAGGAAGACCAGGAATTCCTGAAACTGTTTTCCTTTATCTGCCTTCTCAGTTTCGACGTATACATGAAAAAAATGCTCATAGAGCATCTGATCGACGAACTCCGCCCGGCCCCCGCGGATGACAAAGAGAAAAAGCACCGGAAATAAAATCCGGTGCTTTTCACATCTTCAAGGATCATCAGTAAAGATAATTCCTGTTTACATAGCCGTTCTTATTCAGTTTCGGAGAGTATACATACCAGTAACCGTTATCGCTGGAATCGATCACCTGTACCGTGTCTCCGGTATAAAGTTCCCCGATCTCATTGGAAGCATCATAGGCCTTCGCCGTACGCAGCGCCAGATATCCCTTGCTCACGCTTACGGTATAGGTGGGATAGGAAACCGTCCCGCCTGTGAGATAATTCCTGTTTACATAGCCGTTTCTGTTATGCTTGGGAGAATATACATACCAGTAGGTACTGTCGCTGGTATCAACAAGCTGTACGACGTCTCCGGTATACAGTTCCCCGATCTCATTGGCGGAATCATAGGCCTTCGCTGTACGCAGCGCCAGATATCCGCTGCTTACGCTGACTGTCCTGACATCTCCAGAAAGACTGGGTGCAATAAGATAGTCTCTGTTCACATAGCCGCATCTCCCATGCTTCGGGGAATATACATACCAGTAAGTACCGTCGCTGGTATCCGTCACCTGAACGGTATCCCCTGTATACAGTTCGCCGATCTCGTTGCGGGAATCATAGGCTTTCGCCGTACGCAGCGCCAGATAACCTTTGCTCACGCTCACCGTCCAGGTATTGGACGCGCCCACAAGATAATTCCTGTTTACATAGCCGGATTTCCCGTACTTCGGCGAGTATACGTACCAGTAAGTGGAATCGCTGGTATCCGTTACGTCTACCGTATCTCCGGTGTAAAGCTCTCCGATCTCGTTGCGGGAATCGTAAGCCTTCGCCGTCCGCAGAGCCAGATAACCCTTATCCACGACTACGGTATAGGTACTGGCCGCGTAGCTGTCCTTCGCCGTAACCGGCAGGGAAAGAACAAATACAAAGACAAGCAGCGCCGCCCACTTCAGAAGAGAAAATCCGTTCTGTCCTTCCATTTTCTTTTTCATAGTGAAAACCTCCTTTACTTTAAAATATTTGCCGCACATCCGCCTTCCCCCTGCGGCTGCGCTTAACCCCCTGTAATTATTTAACTGTTATAAAAGTCATAGATCTGGCGGCTGAGAGATGCGATGGTACTCTGAGCTGATCCCGCCTCGGTCAGATTCTCCGACATAAATACAATGATCAGTTCATTGGACACATTATAGATGATCCCCGCGTCGTTCTCCACATCTCCAAGTTCTCCCGTCTTATTCGCCACGCTGACGCCCGCCGGCATCTGCGCGGGAATCTTGTTCCGCCTGGTCTGTGCCGCCAGAAGCTGGAATTCTGCCGATGCGACGGAGTCTCCCTCCCTGTGCCCCTGGTAGACACGTTTCAGGAAGTTTCCGCAGTCCATAACAGAAGTGTAATTATCGTCAAATTCATTGCTGTGCAGAAGAAGCCTTCCCATGTGGGTGTCATTGTATCCGTTAGCCATACAGTATTCATTGACCACGCTCATTCCGGCGTTCCCGTCTCCGCTGCCCAGATAGGATGTAAGCGTATTGGCGGCGTCGTTATCGCTGACCGTGATCATGGAATACAGGTTGGAATCCACGCTGTCCTGCCCGTACTGGGAGATCAGAAGATCATAATTCTCATAGACAGCTCCCATGATATAAAGCTTGATCAGGCTGGCAGCCTGCATCTGGTGCGAGTTGACGCTTCCCTCTGTGTTGCCTGATATATTGCAGATATACGCGGACCAGCTCCCATTAGCTGACGGAAACGCCAGGCTGGACAGAAGTCCCTGCATCCGCTCATCGGTTACCGGTTCTGAACTCTGCTGCCCGAATACGCTGCCTTCCTCCGACGGAGGCGAAAGCGTTCCCGCTTCCCCGCCAGTCTCTTCCCCGCTGCTCACATCCGGCGCCGGTGAAACACTGACCGTTGGCGCCGGCTCTGCCGTGTCTGCCTCAGGCGACTGCGGCGCGGGGCCGAACACTTCGCCTGTTCCGCCGGTCTCCTCCTCCGCTTTCTCCTCCGGTGTGGGAGTCACGCCGGCGTCTACCACCTTCACATCTGCTTCCTCCTGTTTCCCGGGGACGCATCCGCCCTGAGCCAGAAGCAGCAATATACTTAGACCGAAAATACCTGCCTTTTTTAATGATGATCTGCACATAATGGTTATTATTCCTTTTCTGAATGTAGCGTTAGTATACAATATTTGTTAATATTATAAATTTATTTCACAGTCCCTGCAAGTATTTTCACTTTTCAAATTCTTTATTTTAGATTATCATATAGAATGTACCAATTTGTAAAATACAGATTCCGAGGGAGGAACATCAATGCAAAAATATTTATACATATTTCTTTTTATCCTTCTGCTCCCGCTTAATGCCTTCTGCGTATCCGCCGGCGAACAGAACACATACGAAAGCGAAAAAGGCCAGGCTGTGATCGGGCCTCCTGATTCCGAAACCGGTGCGGATGAAAACGGCGACGCTGAGGCCGGTTCCTCCGGCGTGGACTGGGAAGCCGCCAACACAGCCGCTTCTCCCGCCGGGAACGGCGGCTTTACAGTGGTCATCGATCCCGGGCATCAGGGCTCCTGGGTAGATATGAGCGCTCAGGAACCCATGGCTCCCGGCTCGTCCCAGACCAAAGCCAAGGCCACTTCCGGCACCCAGGGTTTATATTCCGGCGTACCGGAATATGAGGTCAACCTTCAGGTCGCCCTTGTACTTCAGGATGAATTAAACGCCAGAGGCTACAGAGTCATAATGACCAGGACGGATAACGATACCGCTATCAGCAACAAAGAACGGGCAGAACTGGCAACATCCGAAAAAGCGGATATCACCGTACGGATCCACGCCAACGGCTCCGACGACACATCCGCCTCCGGAACGCTTACCATGGCTCCAACCTCTGCCAATACTTATCTGGATGCTGATATAATTGAAAAAAGCGGCACTCTGGCTTCCTGTATCGTCAACCATTTCAGCACTGCCACAGGGCTCAAAAATCTCGGCGTTATCTCCGCTGACGATATGACCGGCACCAACTGGAGCACTGTTCCGGTAGCCATTCTGGAAATGGGATTTATGAGTAATCAGAATGACGATCTTTATATCACGAACACAGCCAACCATGCTGTCATGGCCCAGAGCATCGCAGACGGGATCGACGAATATTTCAGTATCGTAGAACCTCAGGCTGTTGCCGCCATGGCGCTGGAGGCCGAAAAAGAAGAAGCAGAAAAAACCGGAGACACGGAGACGGAAGAGGAAGAGAAAACAACCTCTCAGGAAGCCTCTGATAAAAAGAATGCGGAACAGCCGTCCAGACCTGCCGTTCCCCCGACTCCCGCCCCGTAAACAATCAGGTACAAAAAGAGCAGTAGGCCGGCTCATCCCCGGTATACTGCTCTTCTATTCTATAGACAGATTATTCTGTTTCTTTGTTATTGTTCTCTGCAGCTTCTTTCTCCCGCAGTCTTGAAAACACCATCTCATATCCGTCATTCCCGTAATTAAGAGAACGGTTCACTCTGCTTATCGTAGCTGTGGACGCCCCTGTTTTCTCAGAAATATCCAGATATGTACGCTTATCGGTAAGCATCTTCGCAACCTCGAAACGCTGGGACAGAGAAAGAAGTTCGTTGATGGTACACACATCCTCAAAAAATGTATAACATTCTTCCCTATTTTTCAGGCAGAGAATTGCATCAAATAGATGATCCACCTCTTCTGTTCTGATTTTCTTGCCCATAATGTCAGCTCCTTTATTTTATTTCGCTTTTAACATTTTAACACTTTAACACACGATAAGCAAGTTCTTTTTTACTTCACAGAGTTACAGCGGGTTGCCTGTACTTTCTTTAGCGTCAGTGTACAATACACTCTTTGCAGTTGAATTTATGCAAAAAATGAAGTATACTGAGAAATAGAACAAACGTACGATTACAGAGATTCAGAACGGAGCTATTATTATGGACTTATTCGAATACGCGAAAACCAAAACCCTGGACAGGGAATCCCCTCTTGCATCCAGAATGCGCCCTTCCACTCTGGATGAAGTCGTGGGGCAGGAACATATTGTGGGCAAAGACAAACTGCTGTACCGCGCTATCAAAGCCGACAAACTTACTTCTGTAATTTTCTACGGCCCTCCCGGGACCGGGAAGACCACCCTCGCCAGGGTGATCGCCAATACCACCAGCGCCAGCTTCACCCAGATCAACGCCACCTCCGCCGGCAAGAAAGATATGGAAGCGGTGGTCAAAGAAGCGCAGGATACACTGGGTATGTACGGGCGTAAGACAATCCTGTTCATCGACGAGATCCACCGCTTCAACAAAGGCCAGCAGGACTATCTCCTGCCTTTTGTTGAGGACGGGACTGTTATCCTCATCGGCGCCACTACGGAGAATCCCTACTTTGAGGTAAACAGCGCTCTTCTGTCACGTTCCATCATTTTTGAACTGAAGGCCCTTACCACAGATAACATCCGCACCCTGATCCTCCGGGCGGTCAACGACTGTGAGAAAGGAATGGGGAATTACCGTGCGGTGATAGATGAAGACGCGGTGGAATTTCTCGCCGATATGGCCGGAGGAGATGCCAGGAACGCCCTTAACGCCGTAGAGCTTGGAGTCCTCACGACTCCCAGAGGAGAGGACGGATATATCCACCTGACCCTGGAGGTCGCCTCCGAATGCATCCAGAAGCGGGCCGTCCGCTATGACAAAGACGGAGACAATCATTACGATACCATCTCCGCTTTTATCAAGAGCATGAGAGGCTCCGACCCTGACGCGGCAGTTTACTATCTTGCAAAAATGCTCTACGCTGGAGAAGATGTGAAATTCATCGCCCGCAGGATCATGATCCTGGCCTCTGAAGACATCGGAAATGCGGATCCGCAGGCTATCTGCGTAGCCGTGGCAGCCGCCCAGGCGGTGGAACGTGTGGGAATGCCGGAGTCTCAGATCATTCTGTCCCAGGCCGCGGCATATATGGCCTGCGCGCCCAAGAGCAACTCCGCGGTAAACGCCATCGCTGCCGCCATGGATTCTGTCCGCAATATCCGGACCACTGTCCCGGCTCATCTCCAGGACGCCCATTACGGCGGTCACGAGAAACTGGGACGCGGGATTGGTTATAAATACGCTCACGATTATCCCAATCATTATGTGGAACAGCAGTATCTTCCCTCAGAGATTCTGGGCGCCCGATTCTATGAACTCAGCGATATGGGCTACGAAAAAACTCTGAAGGAACATATGAAAAAAATAAAGGGAGAATCTTAGATCAATTCTCCCATAATAGCCGTATAGATGTCCGGGCTTTTCTTCGGCCAGTTCCGGCAGATAGCCCGGGCAGCTTCCAGATTCGGCGCGTTCAGCGTCAGATCCAGTATTGTGGTATCTTTTTCGATATACTGGCAGCGGACCGCATATCCTCCCTGCGGCGTTGTAAAATAATCTGCCGGGGTCTGAATCCTTTTTTCGATCTGCACTCCGCAGTCTGCAAGAAACTCATCTATTTCTTTTTTGATCTCCGATGAAAGATCCTTCTCAAAATAAGAAAAGGTTCTGTTCCCTTCCTTCGTAATCTCATAGTGGGAACTGTTTGCCACTGTCCTCTTTTTCAGAAGCCCCGTCTCCACCAGCTCAGAAAGCACCTGCTGCAGATGAAAGTAATCCGTATATTCCCGGTCCAGCACAAACTCCGAGATCCGCGAATTTGTAAGTTCTTCTCTGGATTGCTGCGCCATATACAGAACGATCAGTTTATAAAGAGTAAACACATCTGCCATTATTCCGCCCCTTTCTCTTTGACATAGAGTCTTCCCTGATATCTCCCCTCCTCCTTCATACGGTGATGAAGAAGATTCAGCACTTCTCTTTTCCGTGACGCCCACAAGGGCGCTATGAGAAGCTCTTTCGGGCCGTCCCCGGTAATACGGTGGATCGCAATATCCGGATCCAGATGTTCCAGACAGCTGATCACAATATCCAGGTACTCGTCCCTTTCATATACCCTGAATTTGCCTGCAAGATAATCATATGCAAGATCTGTTCCTTTCAGAACATGAAGAAGCTGGAGTTTGATTCCCTGCACCGGTTTTCTGTTCAGATATTCCATAGTGGCGAGGATATCGCTTTCTTTCTCCCCCGGAAGCCCCAGTATGGTGTGCGTGATCACTTCTATCCCCCGCGCCCGAAGATTTTCCACAGCCACATCGAAACAGGAAAGAGGATACCCCCTTCTGATATACCGGGCTGTTTTTTCATGGATCGTCTGCAGTCCAAGCTCCGTCCATACCGGTTTCCGTCTGTTCAGGCTTTCCAGCAGGTTCAGCACGTCCTCGCCGAGACAGTCCGGCCGCGTGCCTATAGAAAGAGCGCAGATCTTCGGATGTTCGATCGCCTCTGTAAAAATCTTTTCCAGATATTCCACCGGCGCGTAGGTATTGGTATAAGCCTGAAAATAGGCGATAAACTTCCGGATCGGCCTTTTTTCAGAAAGGATCCTGATCTGGGATTCAATCTGCTCTGTGATGGAGAGAGCCGCGTCCGCGGCAAAGTCTCCGCTTCCGCCCGCGCTGCAGAAAATACATCCTCCTGTTCCCAGCGTGCCGTCCCGGTTAGGACAGGACATTCCGCCGTTCAGCGTCACCTTATAAACCTTTTCGCCAAAACGCTCTCTGAGCATATAGTCCAGAGAGCGGTAAGGTTTTCCATTCCAGTTTTTCTGCGGTATTTCCATCAGGATCTGCCTCCGTCAGCATCTACCTCGCTGTTTTCCGGTATATATTTATCAAAAATCTTCACCAGGAAAAACGAGTTCAGATACGCGATCACCGCCATCCCGAACAGAAGAAGCAGAAGGATCAGAGTCATCTGCATCTGAAGGGACGGAACAAAAAAGATCAGCAGCGGAAGCGCGCAGATAATCAGCATGATGATCGTATACGGCAGATGGCGGATCGCCATCAGGACCGCGTTGGTGAAAGTGTTCTTCACAGAATTATAGAACTTAGCCAGGATCGGATACAAATACAGAAGGATCATCGCATATACAAGCGTAAACACCGCGAAGATCACCGACATGATCTGCGACATAGGTTCTCCCATCGCCTTTACAATATTGGTGTCCAGATAAAGAAGAACAGCCGCAGCGACCATGATCAGATGAATGATCGTAGCCTGTCTGAAATTCTGTTTAAATGATTTGAAGAAACTTTTGAAGATATAAGATTCTTCATTCCGCACCATTTTCAGAGTCACGTAGTAAAGCGCCGTAATGGAAGCACCCGCTGTGACAATGGGAATACAGCATGCCAGGCAGACCAGGTTCAGAAGACACAGGTCCGCCACTTTTCCCATAAATACAAAGAATTTATTGTCCATACTGAAAAAGCGGTTCATCAATATTCCTCCCGACAAAGTACAGTGTTTTATTTATCCAGCATAATCTTCAGCTGTGCTTCAATGGATTCCACACATTTTTCAAATCCCAGCTTGCCGCTGTTCAGGCACAGATCATAATTGGTGGCGTCATTCCATACGCCGCCGGCAAATTTGCGGTAATAGTCTTTTTTCCTCTTGTCATCCTTCAGAAGGAACTTCTCAATATCCTCCCTGGAACCGGATATTTTCTTGGAAGCCTGCTCCACACGGAACTCCCATGGAGCATGGATAAACACACGAAGAGTATTGGGACGGTCTTTCAGCACATAGTTCACACACCGGCCCACGATCACGTAGGATTCTTTTTCCGCCAGGTCTCTGACGATCTTGGCCTGATAGTTAAACAGATTCTCATCAGAGATGAATTCCTTGCTGTCCGGCTGGATCAGGTCTCCCTTATATAATCCGGTTCTGCTAAACAGTGAAGGTTTTACCTTTACTCCGCCCTCTACTTTGCCAAACAGGCTGAGATCGATCCCGCTCTCATCGGAAGCCATACGGATGATCTGTTTGTCATAATAGGAAATCCCCATTTTTTTCGCCAGCATTTCTCCCACGGTGCGCCCTCCGCTTCCGTACTGTCTTGCAATTGAAATTACAATATGATCCATCTTCTCTCCTCCTCTTGCCTGATTTATTCTCCGAGATAAGCCTTTTGGACAGATTCGTCGTTCAGAAGATCCTCTGCCTTTCCGCTGAGGGTAATATTACCTGTTTCCAGAACATACGCCCTGTCCGCGATGGATAACGCTTTTTTCGCGTTCTGCTCCACCAGAAGAACGGTAGTCCCGCCTTCGCTTACTTCTTTGATAATATCAAAAATCTCATTTACAAAAATCGGGGAAAGTCCCATGGACGGTTCATCCATAAGAATGATCCTCGGTTTGCTCATCAGCGCACGTCCCATGGCCAGCATCTGCTGCTCGCCGCCGGACAGTGTACCCGCCCGCTGGTTCTTACGTTCTTCCAGACGGGGGAATCTCTTGTATACGTTTGTCAGGCTCTGGGCGATCTCGTTCTTGTCTTTCCGGGTATATGCTCCCATAAGCAGATTCTCGTATACTGTCATATCCGCAAACACACGCCGGCCTTCCGGCACATGGGCCATCCCCATCTCCACGATTTTGTGGGCAGGGATTTTTGTGATATCTTTTCCTTCAAAAGTAATACTTCCCGCCTTGGATGGAATGATTCCTGTAAGTGTCTGCAGAGTCGTTGTTTTTCCTGCGCCGTTGGCGCCGATCAGGGCAATGACTTCGCCCTGGTTTACCTCAAAAGATATTCCCTTTAAGGCCTGGATGACTCCATAATATACCTGGAGATCTTTTACTTCAAGCATTGCCATTGTTCCGCTCCTCCTTATTCTCCCAGATATGCAGTGATGACTGCAGGATCTTTCAGTACGGCTGATGTCTCGCCTTCTGCCAGGACCTGTCCGAAATTCAGCACAGTCAGCCTTTCACAGATACCGCCTACCAGTTTCATGTCATGTTCGATCAGAAGAATGGTCATATGGAAATGTTCTCTTACAAAACGTATCGTGTCCATCAGTTCCTGGGTCTCGTTGGGATTCATACCCGCCGCCGGCTCGTCCAGAAGCAGAAGCTTGGGATCCGTGGCAAGGGCGCGGGCGATCTCCAGCTTACGCTGCTTGCCGTAGGGAAGGTTCCCGGCAAGCTGGTCCGCCTCTTTGTCCAGATCGAATACCTTCAAGATCTCCATGGCTCTTTCATTCATTTCCTTTTCCACTTTGAAATACTTCGGCAGACGAAGAATTCCGGTCAGTGTGGAGTAGGGATGATGGTTGTGCAGGCCCACCTTAACGTTATCCAGAACCGGCATGTCCTTAAAAAGACGGATATTCTGGAAAGTACGGGCAATCCCCGCCTTATTGATCTCAATGGTGCTTTTTCCCGTGATATCCTGGCCATCCAGCTTAATGATCCCCTCGTTAGGCTTGTATACGCCGGTGAGAAGATTGAATATGGTTGTTTTTCCCGCTCCGTTGGGGCCGATCAGGCCATAGAGCTCGCCTTTTTCAATATTTACATGAAAGCTGTCCACCGCCCGAAGACCGCCGAACTGAATGGACAGATGATTTACTTCCAGCATCGCCATATCAAGCCGCCTCCTTTTTCTTATTTCCGCCTCTGATCTTCTCCATCACGCGGCTTCTCCAGTTCCGTGCCGCAGGAGCCCAGTTAAAGAGCATCATGATGATCAGGACAATCGCGTAGATCAGCATACGATAGTTCGAGAAACCTCTCAGAAGCTCCGGAAGGGCGTAGAGGATGATCGCCGCGATCATAGAACCTCTCAGGCTTCCGATACCTCCAAGTACAACGTATACCAGGATCAGGATCGACATATTGTAGTCAAATACCGACACCTTCAGCATGGACAGGTTATGGGCGTAAAGCACGCCGGCAACTCCCGCCAGAGCCGCAGATACGGTGAAGGCAAGAAGCTTGTATTTCGTAACGTTGATTCCCACGGATTCCGCCGCGATACGGTTGTCCCTTGTGGACATGATCGCGCGGCCGCTTCTGGAATTCACAAGATTCTGCACAATAAACAGTGTAAGCAGAACCAGTACGACTCCGATGGGGAAGAAATAATCCTTGATGTCTTTATAGAGAGTGGCTGTTCCTGAAATACCAAGGGCGCCCTTCAGTATCTGCTTGCCGCCGGCTTCCAGTTTAATACCCGCAGAAGTGGTGGCCACATGGATACCGTGTCCGTCCACACCCACATAGAGGATATTGATCAGGTTCTTAATGATCTCGCCGAAAGCCAGTGTTACGATAGCCAGATAATCGCCGCGGAGCCTCAGTACGGGAATACCGATGATAATACCGAAAACGCCGGCTACAGCCGCGCCCACAAAGATCGCAAGGATAAATCTCGGCACTGAGGGAATGGCGTCTGCCGCTATATGGGAAAACAGCGCGCTGGAATACGCGCCCACGCACATGAAGCCTGCATGGCCAAGACTCAGCTCACCGGAAAATCCTACCACAAGGTTCAGAGATACCGCCGCGATCACATATACGCAGAGCGGAACAAGGAGTCCTGTAAGAAGTCTGGACAGATTGCCCGTAGAGGACAGAATCTGGACCACTACAAACATCAGGATCACAATTCCATAAGTAATAAAGTTGTTTTTTGATGTTTTGCTTATTTTTCTGTTCATACCGGCCACCTCATACTTTCTCCTGGATGTTCTTTCCGAACAGTCCGGTTGGTTTTACAAGAAGGACGATAATCAGAACGCCGAAAACAATGGCGTCCGCCACCTGGGATGAGATATAGGCTTTTCCGAAAATCTCGATAATACCCAGAAGGATTCCGCCGACCATGGCTCCGGGAATAGAACCGATCCCGCCGAATACCGCGGCGACGAAAGCTTTGATTCCGGGCATGGCCCCGGTGTACGGAGTCAGAGTAGGATACACGGAACAGAGCAGAAGGCCGGCGATGGCCGCAAGTCCTGAACCGATAGCAAATGTAAGAGAGATCGTGCCGTTTACGTTCACGCCCATAAGCTGAGCCGCGTCGCGGTCCTCAGATACCGCCTGCATGGCCCGCCCCGGTTTCGTCTTCTGCACGAAGAAAGTAAGACTGACCATGATAATGATACAGGTCACCACCGTTACGATCGTGATTCCCTTGATCACCAGTTCACCCCCGAAGAGGTTCAGGTCCGGAACATTGATCACGGATACGAAGCTCTTTGCGTCCGCGCCGAAGACGAGCAGCGCAAGATTCTGGAGCAGATAACTGACGCCGATAGCCGTGATCAGCACCGCCAGATTGGAGGACGCCTTTCTAAGAGGACGGTACGCCACTTTCTCAATGACTACGCCCAGAACTGTACAGAATACAATGGATAAAAGCACTGCCAGGACAGGAGACATCCCCGCTCCGGTGATCGCTGTAAGGATCACAAACGCTCCAACCATGATTACATCGCCGTGAGCGAAATTAAGCATCTTGGCAATACCATACACCATCGTATAACCAAGGGCAATGATCGCGTAAATACTGCCCAGGTTGATTCCATCTTTCAGATAGGATAAAAAACTCATAGTGCACCTCTTTAAGTAAATTAATCGCCGCATAGAGAAGGAGGACGGTCCTTCATCGCAGGAAACCGTCCTCCGTCCCCATTACAGACAGTAATCTGTCCTCTTATTATTCTACCTCTACATATACGCCGTCCTGGATAACGAACGCTCTCGGCTCTTTATCACACTCGCCGTCCTCTGTCCATTTCGCTGTTCCGGTAAGGCCGTCAAGCTCGATGTTCAGCATGGAAGCGGACATTGCCGCGCTGATGTCCTCGTTGGACATATCCGGTGTGATGGCTGCGTCGTCAGCCGCAAGTTTCATTGCCTGGATTACGTCATAGGCATCAGCTGCGAACTGGTTCGGTGTCTCGTTGTTGTATGCTTCATTGTAGGCCTTAACGAAGTTCTGGGTAGCTTCGTCCTCGCCTGTCGCGGAGAACGGAGTCAGAAGCATAACGCCTTCTGCCAGGGAAGTATCAAAGTTCTCAACGCTGAGGATACCGTCCATACCGTCTACACCGAAGATTGTCATATCATCCATGCCTGCTTCAGACGCCTGCTGAAGGATCAGGGCATTGTCAGAATAGTAGTTCGGCAGGAACAGAAGCTCTGCGCCGCTGTCTTTGATCTTGGAAAGCTGTACGGAGAAGTCGGTGTTGGAGTCTGTAGTATAGGCCTCGTCTGCTACTACTTCCAGTCCGTATCCCTCTGCCGCTGCAACAAAGGAATCATGGATACCTACGTTGTAGTCAGCCATGGAATCGTAAAGCACAGCCACTTTTGTCGCAAGCTCATGCTCGGAAATGAACTGTGCGGATTTCTCTCCCTGCATGGGGTCTGTGAAGCACATACGGAACAGGTTGCTTCCTGCTGTGATACAGTCTACTGCTGTTCCGGAAGGTGTGAACAAGAAAGTGCTCTCTGCCGCCTCAGCGCCTACTGCGATACAGGGTGCGGAGGTTACGGTACCACAGAGCATCTGCATCCCGTTGTCCAGAAGATCGTTGTAAGCGTTGACAGCTTTCTCCGGATCTCCCATATCATCGCCGGCGTCCAGGATCTCGATCTGATATCCGTTGAATCCGCCGTTCGCGTTAACATCCTCTGCGGCAAGTACCGCTGCGTTATATACGTTGGTACCGTACTGTGCGTAGTCACCGGTCATAGGTCCGATAACACCGATCTTGAAGGTTTCCTCTTCTTCTGCAAAAACAGTTGTGGGTACCATTGCCGCTGCAGCCATGGCAACTGCGGCAGTCACGCCGAATGCTTTTTTCCAGTTTCTCATAACAATTCTCCTCCTTAAAAATACTAACGACCGCCATCGGTTCCCCGTTCTTCTGTAATTATTCTTACCATAAATAAGGGTAAAAAAGCCCACTGGAATCCCAGCCGGCTTTGGCTTTCCCTCTGACTTTCGTTTGCTAATGCTTTAATGTATTTGATTATAGCATTATGTATTTTTGATTGCAAGTAAAATTTATATAATCTTTATAATTTCACTCCTCTATAACAGAAGACCGCGGCATCCCTTCGGTGCCGCGGCCTCTCATAAGGCATAATCTCTCTTATGCCACTGCTTTCTTTGCAATCTCTGCCAGTGCTGCGAATCCTTCTGCATCGTTTACTGCCATCTCTGCAAGCATCTTTCTGTTGATGTCGATGTTTGCGACCTTCAGGCCGTGCATCAGTCTGCTGTAAGATAATCCGTTCATTCTTGCAGCAGCGTTGATACGAGCGATCCAGAGCTGTCTGAACTGACGTTTTTTCTGTTTTCTTCCTGCATAGGAGCTTGCAAGAGCTCTCATTACAGACTGTTTTGCGATTCTGTACTGTTTGGAACGGGCGCCTCTGTAGCCTTTCGCCAGTTTCAGTGTACGGTTATGTCTTTTCTTTGCGTTTAATCCGCCTTTAATTCTTGCCATTTCTCAAATTCCTCCTGTTCTTCTTCTCTTATTTCTTATAAATAAGGCAGTGATTTCCTTACGTTCTTAAGGTTTGTAGAATCAACAACAGTGGCTTTTCTCAGATTTCTCTTTCTCTTCTGAGATTTCTTTGTTAAGATATGGCTCTTGTAAGCTTTGTTTCTCATGATCTTTCCGGTACCGGTTTTTTTGAAGCGCTTTGCTGCTGCTCTGCATGTTTTAATCTTAGGCATTTCTATTTCCTCCTTAATTCAATGGTTCTGTTTTTATTTCACACTACCGCCGCTCCGGGGACCCTGTCCCGGATCTGCAGTAACTGCTTAACGTTTTTCACTGAGAAACATGGTCATGCTTCTGCCTTCCACCTTCGGCGCTTTCTCCACCACCGCCACGTCTGCCAGCAGTTCGGCGAAATCATCCAGCACATGTTTGCTGCTTGCCATATGCGCCATCTCTCTTCCGCGGAAACGAAGAGTGACTTTCACGCGGTCTCCCTTGCTGAGGAATTTCCTCGCCGCGTTTACCTTTGTCTTCAGGTCGTTGGTATCAATATTCGGAGAAAGACGTACTTCTTTGATATCGATGGTCTTCTGTTTCTTCTTGGCTTCTTTCTCCTTGCGGGAAAGTTCATAACGGTATTTGCCGTAATCAATGATCTTGCAGACCGGAGGCTTCGCCTGCGGCGCGATCTTTACCAGATCAAGTCCGGCTTCCTGGGCCTTGAACATTGCTTCTCTGGCAGACATGATGCCAAGCTGGGCGCCGTCCGCACCGATCAAACGTACTTCTTTGTCTCTGATTTGTTCGTTAATCATTAAATTGCTAATTGTAGTACACCTCCATACCTGATAAATGAAAAAACCATGACTGTCTGTCACCCTCAAATACGCCGACTAAAGACTGCCGCATTTTTCCAAAAGAAAAAGGTGCGGAGAGATCCACACCTGATTATACCCACTGATACACGGAAAACAAATAAAATATTTCCATGTGTGCATATAAACCCGAGTCGCATCTTAAGTGCGCTGAGGTGAGAGCGGAACTCTGCTTTATTTTCTAACGTACTATATTACAATATCATGCTTCCCGCCGGAAGTCAAGCATTTTCTGAATAAGTTTCTCTCCATCTGTAAATACTAATTCTGCAGATCATAAATAAGGAGGAAACGATTATGACAATTCTGAACTGCAGCGCTACAACATGCGTATACAACAAAAACCAGCTCTGCTCCAGAGGCGGCATTGAGGTTACCGGTTCCGGAGCCCGCCACGCGGACGAGACATGCTGCGGAAGCTTCCGGGAACAGGGAAGTGATTCTGTTACCAATTCCACCGGAGAACAGTGCGGCTGCGAAAAGATCGATATCGACTGCAAGGCAAATGAATGTACCTACAACGAACACTGCCGCTGCACCGCAGCCGCCATCGACATCGCAGGCCCAAATGCCTGTTCCTGTCAGGATACGAAATGCAGCACCTTCGCGTGCAGGTGCTGATCATCCTGAAAGCTCTCAGAAGGGCGCTGCAGATGCAGCGCCCTGTGCTTTTCAGAATATCTTATCTGTTTTTCAGGAAATCCGGAATCTGGATATCCTTCTTCTGTACCGTGCTGGACGGAACCTTGGTTCCGAATGAAGAATTCATTGTGGGCATATTGAATGTAGGCATATTCATTCCCGCAGAAGATGAAGTACTTCCTGTGGAAGCCGGTCTCCTCACGCTGAACGGGGATGAACTTCTTCCTCCCAGACCTGCCGGCTTGGATGACGCATCGGTAAGACCGGTTGCGATCACAGTAATGCGGGCATAATCAGCCACAGAATCATCATACATCGCGCCGAAGATAATATTCGCATCGTCTCCAGTCAGCTCCTGTACATAGCTTGCCGCGTCGTTGGCATCCATAAGAGAGATGTCTCCGGAGATATTGATGATCACATGAGTAGCGCCCTTGATGGTTGTCTCCAGAAGCGGGGAGGATACCGCCTGCTGTACTGCCTCCATGGCCTTGTCGTCTCCTCTTGCTTCGCCGATACCGATATGGGCAATTCCCTTGTCTGTCATAACTGTCTGCACATCTGCAAAGTCCAGATTGATAAGAGCCGGCAGATTGATCAGGTCTGTGATGCCCTGAACTGCCTGCTGGAGGACTTCATCCGCCTTGCGCAGTGCCTCCGGCATGGTGGTCCGGCGGTCAACGATCTCCAGAAGCTTGTCATTGGGAATGACAATAAGTGTATCCACTGCCTTCTTCAGATTCTCAATTCCGGCAAGAGCATTGTTCATTCGGGTCTTCGCTTCAAAACGGAACGGTTTGGTAACAACGCCTACCGTAAGGATTCCCATCTCCTTTGCTGCTGCTGCGATCACAGGCGCCGCGCCGGTTCCGGTACCGCCGCCCATTCCGCAGGTGACGAATACCATATCCGCGCCTTCCATGATCTGTTTTACGTCTTCTATGCTCTCCTCAGCGGCCTTCTGCCCAACTTCCGGCTGTGCTCCCGCACCAAGGCCCTTCGTAATCTTCTCACCGATCTGAAGTACAGTTGGAGCTTTACACAGAGTCAGAGCCTGTTTATCAGTGTTGACACCTACAAACTCAACTCCTCCGATGGTCTCTTCCACCATTCTGTTTACAGCGTTATTTCCGGCCCCGCCCACGCCAATGACTATAATCTTGGCAGAAGACTCGGCTTCATTTGACATGATCTCTAACAATGTACTTCCTCCTTTATTTCCCCGATTATTATCGTATATATACAAACCTGCATATAGTATATCATATATTTTTTTTTTGAATTAATCAACCACTAATTTCGTTTTTTTATACTTTTTTCACGAATTTTCGCCACATACGGCGCCCCGGCGCCTGCTTCCGGCATCAGTAATATTCCTCGTAGAAATCTTCATCGTAAAGCTCATTGTATCCGGAATCGTCATAACCGGAATCTTCATCATAATATTCCTGATCTTCACCGGCAGATTCGTCATAATACTCTTCACCGGAACCGTCCTCCGGATATTCTTCCGGATACTCTTCGGAATCCTCGCCTCCCCCGCCGCTTTCACCCGATTCGCTTTCATTGGGATTAGGGCCGACGTAATTGCCTTCCCGGTCATACTCGCCGGTTCCGGTAAATCCGCCGTCCTCATTATAGCCGCCCGTCCAGTCTCCCATGGCGTCTATCGTCTCCTGTGTCGGCGGCGGTCCCACATAATTCATGTAGACGTCGTACTCGCCGGTGCCTGTGTAATCCCCTTCTTCATCATAGCCGCCCACCCAGCTTTCCAGGGCATAATCCAGGGCGGTCATGGGTTTGGGCCCTACATAGTTGCCGTTTTCGTCGTATTCGTCATAACCGGTATAATCGCCGTTCTCATCATAGCCGCCTGTCCAGTTCTCCGCCGTCACCGGCTCCACTTCAGCCTCAAAGGTTATTGTCTTCACTGAATCCGTTACATTCTCCAGATGAAGGATTCCCTTCTGGCCGCTCAGCTGAGGCAGGATAGCGATCACCCGGGTCATTTTATCCTCCAGGAACTGGTCTCTTCCCAGCCGCACGGTTATATCTCCATACAGGAGGCTGATGCTGCCCTTTTCATCAAACTGGATATGGTCCGGCGTGTTGTCGTTCTTGGCAAAGATCGTAGACAGGGCCACGGCAGTATTCAGCACAGTGTCCTCTATGGGAAGCTTCTCATCCTGCACCACCCGATCCACCTCAATGCCGTCAAAAAAAGGCACGCTTTCATCTCTGGTCTTGTCCCCTTCGATGAAGATCCCGTTCCGGTCGAAATATATAAAACTGTCAAGATAGGGAATACAGCCCACTGCTTTCTTCTCCTTGATGCTGACGACAATCGTATCTCTTGCCGTCCTGGTAACGGAAAACGCTTCCACAAAGGGAACATCGTCCGTCTCATCCTTCGAATAAAGGACAGGGGCCAGAATGGAATTGGTTGCCATCGGCCCCCTCAGGATCATCTCTTTGATTTCATCCTCCGTGTAATGCTCGCTGCCCATAACTTCCACGTTCTCCACATGAAAATATGTAAAGAAGAAGATAATGGCTCCCAGAAGGCATACAACCGCACATCCGGCCGTGATTTTTTTCTGTTTTTTTGTTAAGGAAATTTTCTTTCTGTATTTGGATGTTCTCATATAAAACTGTTCCTGTTTATTTCTCTGATCACGGCTCCAAGCCCGGCGAGATCGCTGCAGATATGCTCATATCCTCTCCGGATATAGGAATATCCTCTGATCACGGTATCTCCCCTGGCAGCCAGGGCGGCCAATACGAGAGCGGCTCCTCCTCTCAGCTCACAGGCCGTCACCGGACAGCCCTGCAGAGTTTCCGTGCCTCTGATCCACGCATCCTTTCCGGATACGCGTACAGCGGCTCCCATTTTATGCAGTTCGCCAGCCAGCCTGAAACGGTCCTCGAATATATTTTCCCGTATATGGCTTTCTCCCGGTATCGTCGCGAGTACAGCCATTACCGGCGACTGCAGATCTGTGGGAAATCCCGGATACGCTTCTGTCTCCAGAAACGTGACCGGAAACCGTACATTTCTGCCGTCCGCTATTAGTTTACCACTCTTACCTTCATATTGTCCACCTATTTTCCTGTACAGATCCAGAAAAGCGTCCAGTTCCCCCTCCGGCGGATTTTCAATAATGATCCTGCCTCTGGTCGCTGCGGCGGCACAGAGATAGGTTCCTGCAACGATCCTGTCTGCCGGAACTCTCAGATCGCCGCCATTCAGGGTACCGACTCCCTGAATGCGGATACAGCTGCTTCCCTCTCCCGTGATGCAGGCTCCCATTCCTCTCAGATATCTGCAGAGCCATACAATTTCCGGTTCACGGGCACAGTTTTTCAGCACGGTCTCCCCATCCGACAGAACAGACGACAGCACCGCCTGTTCCGTCGCGCCCACACTCTTTTTCGGAAAAACGACTGTTCCTCCTGTGGACCTCAGACGGCGGGCGGTTATGCCGTTTTCTTTTTCCTGCACAGACACTCCGAGACATCTCAGCGCAAAGACATGGATATCCACAGGCCTTTTTCCAATCACGCATCCTCCGGGATATCCCACCGTCCCTCTCCCGCTCCTCCCCAGCATCGCGCCCAGAAGGATCACAGAGGAACGCATACGCCCGGTACTGTCTCCGCAGATCTCCGTTCCGTCCGCCCGTGTACAGTCCAGATAAAGGTCTTTCCCTTCCCAACGGCTTACGGCCCCCAGTTTTTTCAGAATTTCTTCCATACAGTAAACATCTGTGATACGCGGGCATCCCCGGAGCACACTGACCCCCCTGTGGAGCAAAGAAGCTGCCATCATGGGCAGCGCGGCATTTTTGGAACCCTGCACAATGACACTGCCCTCAAGCGCCCTGCCACCTGTAATCTGAATCTCATCCAAGCTGTTCACTCCCGAAAGGGCTCTTACATACATCTTATGCAGATGTTTATTTTCTGCTACTGCTGACACTTAACGCCAGCCCCATCTCTGCCAGAAGGAACACGACCGAAGTGCCTCCGTAGCTTATAAAAGGCAGCGTGATCCCTGTATTGGGTATGGTATTAGTGACCACCGCGATATTCAGGATCACCTGGATCGCCAGATGTCCCATGATCCCCGCGCTGATCAGCGCGCCCTCGAGATCCCGGCAGTGGGAGGCGTTCACACAAAGCCTCCACAAAAGAAGGGCAAACACCATAAGCAGGCAGCCCGCGCCCGCCAGTCCCAGCTCCTCACATATCACAGAAAAAATCATGTCATTCTGAGCCTCGGGAACAAAGCCCAGTTTCTGGAGACTGCTTCCCAGGCCCCGCCCGAACAGGCCGCCGCTTCCAATAGCATACAGTCCCTGGATCGTCTGGAAACCTTTTTCATATTTCTCCGGGTCGCGCCAGATAGCCAGCCGCTCCAGCCGGTAGCTTTCCGCCGCCAGAAAAACGGTTATAAAAGCGGCTGCAGCAGCCCCCATACCCACAAACGGAAGATATCGCGGATTGGACACAAAAATAAGAAGGCCTCCGGTTCCCAGAATGATCACCGCCGTGCTGAGATTATTGGAACCTACCAGGCCGACAACAGGAAAAAGTGTAAGCATTGTCCGGCACATGATCCATATATGAGAGGTATCTCCCTTTGTCCGCCCGATCTGCCATGCCAGAAACAGGATCACTGCCACTTTGGCAAACTCCGACGGCTGAAAAGAAAGGGGACCCAGGCTCAGCCATCTCCGGGAACCGTTTATTTCCTGCCCCGCAAAAAGAACTGCCGTAGAAAGGATCAGCGAAAAAAGATATGCCCAGGGCGCCAGCGCAAGAAAACAGTGATAATCGATCCTGGAAACACCGTACATGACAAGCAGCCCCAGAGCAGCCGCAAACAGCTGCTTTTTGAAATAATAAGCCGGGTCGCCGAACCGGACGCTCCCGTTATAGGAGCTGGCGCTGAACAGTATTACAAGTCCGGATACTGTCAGTACCAGTACCGCCGCCAGAAGGATCCGGTCCGGTTTTCCTGTTTTTTTCTGCTTTATCCTCTCCACGAAGATCCCTCCCGGACTGCATTAGTAATAATTATGAATCGCTGCCGGGATATTATGACAAAAAGAGTCTGATACCAGGCAGGCCGCCGTGATATCAGACTCCGGTCCTGTCCGGATATGGATCATATCCGGGCGGTTTACAGTTTTTTTACATACTCTTTAAACATATCTCCCCGCTGTTCGTAATTATCGAACTGCCCCCAGCTGGCACATGCAGGGGAAAGAAGAACCGCCTCTCCCGGCTCCGCCTTTTCCGCACAGACCTTCACCGCCTCTTCAAGATCCTCACAGAGGATACACGGGCAGACGCCAAGCCGCTCCGCCGCATCCCGGATCTTTTCCTTTGTCTGGCCTATCAGAACAAGGTACTTCACTTTTCCGTCGAAGGAATTCAGCCATTCATCGTAACTCGATCCTTTGTCATATCCTCCGCCGATCAGAAGCGTGGGGCGGTTCATCGCCTGAATCCCCTTGATGGCGGCATCCGGATTCGTTCCTTTGGAATCATTATAATACACAACTCCGTTTTTTTCTGTCACATATTCGATCCGGTGTTCCACCGCCGTAAATTCACAGATGCTTTTCCGTATGCTGTCCATGGGGACGCCGGCGTAATAGGCCATCGCCACTGCAGCCATCACATTTTCGAAATTATGCTGTCCCAGAAGCTTAAGTTCATCCGTGCGGACTACAGGAATCTCCTCTTTCTCCGTCTTCAGAACGATCACTCCGTTATCCAGATAAATTCCCTTTTCCAGTTTTCTTACGCTGGAAAAATAAACTGTTTCCGGAACGATATCCCGGCCGAATTCGCGGAGTACCTCGTCTTCATAATTCAGTACACAGTAATTCTCCGGCTTTTGATTTTTTATGATAAGCTCCTTGACCCGGATATATTCCTCCATCGTATGGTGACGGTTCAGGTGATCTTCTGTGATATTCAGAATCGCGCTGACCTCAGGAGCGAATCTGTCAATAGTTTCCAGCTGAAAACTGCTGATCTCCGCCACTGTCACGGAAGTTTCTTTCATCTCCAGCGCTTTGGAGGTATAGGGCGTTCCGATATTTCCCACTACGAACACAGAATCTTCCGCGTCGCTCATGATTTTCCCAAGAAGGGCCGTCGTGGTAGTCTTTCCGTTAGTTCCTGTGATCGCCAGCACTCTTCCCTTTCCGGTACGGTATGCAAGCTCCACTTCTCCCCAGACAGGAAGCCCCTGCCCGTAAAAACTTCTGACCAGCGGAAGGTCTGTGGGCACTCCCGGACTCAGGACCACAAGATCCAGGCTTTTCCGCACTTCTTCCGGCAGCTCGCCCGCATAGACTTCCACATTTTTTGCGTGTGATATTTTATGTACAACAGCTTCTTTATCGATTTCCGGGTTTCCGTCGTAGATCACCGGACAGGCGCCGACCTGTCCCAGCAGATCGGCAGCTCCCGTGCCGCTCTTTCCGGAACCGAAGACCAGTACTTTTTTACCTGTTAAATCCATATAGAATCCTCCTCTACAGAGCCAGCAGCGCGATCAGGCACATGATTGCCGTAACCACGGAAAACACCGCCACTACCCGGGTCTCCGACCATCCGCACAGTTCAAAATGATGATGGATCGGCGCCATCTTGAAAATTCTCTTTCCATGGGTGGCTTTGAAATAGCTGACCTGAAGCATTACAGAAAGGACTTCGATCAGATAGATCAGTCCTACCAGGAGAATAAACAGCGGCATTTCCAGCACATAGGCCGTTCCCGCGACAAATCCTCCCAGCGCCAGGGAGCCTGTATCACCCATAAATATTTTCGCCGGATAAACATTGAACAGAAGGAATCCCATAAGTCCGCCTACCACGGCTCCCGTCATGGGCTCCACGCCGCCCCCGAGTCCTATGGACACAACTGTAAAAAATACCGCCACGATCAGGGTAACACTGGACGCGAGACCGTCCAGTCCGTCGGTAAAGTTCACTCCGTTTACCGTGCCGATCACGGCAATAAAGAGAACCGGCACCGCCAGCCAGCCAAGATTCAGATAATGATCCGGCCAGAAGGGGATCCGCATGGACAAGGAAATATCCGTATAATTTATAAGATAATAAGCAAACACCCCTGTCACCACAACCTGAAGCAGGAACTTCTGCCAGGGCAGAAGACCGTCGGAACGCTTCAGGACCACTTTCAGATAATCGTCAAGAAATCCGATGATACCGAAGCCCAGGGTCAGAAACAGGACCGGAATCACCGCCGGATAATCCTTTACATAAAAAAGGGCTGTCACAACCGCCGCGATCAGAAAAATGATCCCGCCCATCGTCGGCGTACCGGCTTTTTTCAGATGAGACTGCACGCCCTCCACTCTCTCTGTTTGTCCCATCTTGAGTTTTCTCAGAAACGGGATGATGACAGGCCCCAGAACCACGCTGATCGTAAAAGAGATCAGCACCGGGATTACAACTTGAAAATCCATCCTCACACCTCTTATCCATTCTTTTGTTTTTATTCCGTTTTAGTATAAAGCTTTTCCTCCGTTTTCGCAACCCTATCCTTGCTGTATACAGTCCGGGTTAACCAGAAAAAGCTATCCCCAGATAGGGAAGGACATTCTCAAAAATACCGCGCACTACCGGCGCCGCGACAGTACCTCCGTAGTAAACGCCCTGAGGATCGTGGATAATGCACAGCGCGAGCACCTGCGGGTCTTCTGCCGGCGCAAAACCCAGGAAAGAAGAAATATATCTGTTAGCGCTCCGGGGCAGCGTCTGTGATGTGGCTGTTTTTCCGCCTATGGAATAGCCTTCAATCCCTGCATTTCTGCCCGACCCCACCGATACCACCTGCTCCAGGATATACCGGACTGTCTCTGACGTCTCCTCTGACACAATCCCGTCTTCGGCAGGATATTCCAATTCCCGCACAACACTCCCGTCCGTACTTTCCACCGCCACGCCGAAATGAGGCGTGACTCTGATCCCCCCGTTGATCAGAGAACTTACCGTAACCGCCAGCTGAATGGGCGTGATCTGAAAAGACTGACCGAAAGAAACTGTGGCAAGCTCCACATTCCCCATATTCTCTTTCTTATGCATGATTGTCCCCGCCTCTCCCGGAAGATCCACACCGGTCTCTTTCAGCAGACCGAACTGTGTAAAATAATGATAATATCTGTCCACACCCAGGCGCATCCCCACTTCAATGAAAACAGGATTGCAGGAATTTTCCGCCCCTTCCACAAAAGTCTGCGACCCATGTCCCCGCCGGTTGGAGCAGTGAATCCTCCTGTCATCCACCAGCCTGTATCCCGGACAGTAAAAAGTGTCCCCGGGCGATACCACGCCTTCTTCCAGTCCGGCCGACATGGTAATGATCTTAAAAGTGGAGCCCGGTTCATATGTGTCGTTCAGGCAGGGATTTCTCCACATCTGATTCAGAAGATCCTGTTTTTCCTCTTCATCATAAGAATCTCCGCCATATTCCGCAGTGAGAGTGAAGGGGGCGTTCAAATCGAATTCCGGGACATTCACGCAGGCGTAGATCTCGCCATTCTGCGGATTCATCAGCAGAATGGACACTCTTTCCGCCTGTTTTTCCTCCATGACTTTCATCGCCGCCTGCTGTACGAATTCCTGTATATCCGCATCCAGACTGATCCTCAGATTATTCCCGGCCACCGGTTCCGTCCTGCTCTCTCCCACAGAGTCTATCTCGATCCCTCTGGCATCCGTTGTCGTCAGGATCTTACCCGGAGTGCCGGCAAGCACCTCTTCATATTCCACTTCCAGACCTATAATGCCCTGATTGTCTCCACCAGTAAACCCCAGCACCTTCGATGCCAGAGTTCCATAAGGATAATATCTTTTGTAATCCTCATCCACCTTCACTCCCGCAAGCCCCGCCCTGCGGATGGCGTCTCCTGTTTCTTTTTCCACATTTGTCCTGATCCTCTCAATGGAGGAAACCTTTTCTACTTTTTTCCGTATTTCATCCTCCTCCATATCCAGCTGTTCCGTCAGAAGGCGGATCACTTTTTCCGGTTCTTCTATCTGATTGTGGATGACAGAAATCGTACACACCGTTCTGTTCGCGGCAAGAACCTTTCCTGTCGCATCCAGGATCTCTCCTCTTGCCGCTTTTATATCGCGCTCTCTTTCATGAAGATCCTCCGCTTTTTCATAGTAATAATCCGACCGGAATCCCATCAGATAGACCAGACGTACCAGAAGACCCATGAGGATCGCCATACAGCCGAAAAAAACTACCCAGATTTTCTTTTTATGTGATGTCTTTGTGGTTTTCATAAAAAATCCCTGCAGAGAATGTCATAACAGTATATGACACTTCTCTGCAGGGTATGAATCTTACAGAACTGCACTGAATTCTTCGGAACAGGATCTATTCCAGACCTGCCTCTTCATTAGTGATCCCTTCGCTCTCCATATCGTTTCCCACGATGGGATCCTCGTCGTTCTCCGGAGGTTCCGGAGCGTCAGGATTCGACACAGAATCTTCGGAAACACTGTTGCCCTCATCCTGTAACGCCGTATCGCCGCCCTCTTCCTCAAGCGCCTCCAGATTCTCGGACATCATATATTCCCCTTCATCATTCAGGATATGATTGCCCTCTTCATCCAGAAGATAGCCTTTTTCATCGATCCGGTTTCCCTCCATATCGATCAGGTTGCCTTCCGCATCCACCAGATTTCCTGCTTCGTCAACACTACTTCCGGAAACATCCTCGAGAACTCCGTTGAAGCCTTCCCACAACTCGGTTTCCGGAACATATCCGTCTTCCGCCTCATCCGGCGCAATGTTAAGATAGGGAAGAAGCTCGGAGAGAATTCCCTGGGCAATATACTGAGGATATTTACTGTCAGCCTGTTCTTCTGCATTAGGCTCGTCCACTACAACATAAATCACTACCTGGGGATCGTCAACCGGCGCAAATCCGATAAAGGAAACAAGATATTTGCCGTTTCCTCGGGGAAGTTTTTCCGCTGTTCCCGTCTTACCGCCAGAGCTGTATCCCTGTACCTTGGAATGACGGCTGGTACCTTCCTGCACGCTGGCTTCCATGTAGGAACGGATATTGGCAGATATCTCAGACGATATTGTCTGCTTCAGGAGTACCGGCTCGATACTTCTCAAAGTATTTCCGCTGCTGTCCAGGATCTCTGTCACCACATGAGGCTGATAATAATAACCGCCGTTGATCACAGAACACATGGCGTTGATCTCCTGGAGCATGGTGCAGGTAAATCCCTGGCCGAACGCAGAACATGCAAGCTCTGTCGGTCCCATAGTATCCGTGGTATGGATGATACCGCTTCCCTCGTTGGGAAGATCGATACCCGTTCTCGTTCCGAAATTAAAAAGACTCTGGGCTTTGATGAACTGATCCGCGCCCATGGCTGACGCGATCTGCATCATACCGTCATTACAGGAATTGGCGATAACTTCCCTTGGACCCTGGGATCCATGAGCGCTGGGCCACACCGCACATTTGATGTAGGGCTCGCCGTTGGCTCCGAAGGCCTGTCCGCCGTCGCACTCAAAAGTATCGTCCTCTGAAATCGCGCCTTTCTCCATGGCCCCCGCCATAACGATAGGTTTCACAACAGATCCCGGCTCATAGGCGTCTGTCACACAGAAATTACTCCACATGGCGTTCAGAGCGTCCACCGTCTCCTCGTCGTTCATTGCCTTGATCTCTTCCTCGGTATGCACGCTGGACATATCCCGGGGTTCGTTAAGATCATACCGGTCGCCTCCGTCCATGGCAATGATCTCGCCAGTATTGGGATTTTCCACGACTACGCCGATATTCTTGGCGCCCATTCTCTTATTGAAGCCGTTCACATATTTTTCTACGATCTGCTGGGCTCCCACATCAAGAGAGGTCACGACACTGTTGCCGTCCGTAGGCTCTATGATCGTCTGTTCCACGCTGGAATTACTGTTCACATATCCGTACTGGCGTCCGTCCGTTCCCATCAGGGTGCTGTTGTAATAGCTTTCGATCCCCACGTCCGCCACATCCCTGGCAAGGGTAAAGCCGATCGTGTCGCAGGCCAGCGCCTTGAAAGGATAAGATCTGAGGTAATCTTCCTCAAACCATACGCCTTTTACATTTTCTCGCTCTGTCTTCTCAGATTCAGAAAGTGTGCTGTCTTCCGTTACGGTAGTATACTCTTCAAAAGCATTCTTCTCATCCATGGAAAGCTCTTTTTTCAGGATCTGATACTGGCTTTCCTTGGTATCGCTGTCTGTGAGACGGTCGCGGATATCCGCTTCGTCCAGCCCCAGAACTGTGGTCAGGGCCCGGATGGTAGGTTCGATGTATTCCGCATCCGAATTCACTGTCTTACAGTCCAAGATCACATTATATACTTTATTGCTGGTGGCAAGGATATTGCCGTTCTTATCATAGATATCGCCCCGCCTTGCCGGCAGCACACTGTTCTCATACCGCTGCTGCGCCTGGGAAAGCACCTGACGGGAATATCTGTTTCCGCTTGTGGCATTGATATAAGTGATCCTTGCCAACAAACAAACTAAAGCCAGCAGCACTACTCCGAATAGTCCCACCAGCTTTCCTCTCATCTGATAATTCAGTTTTCTGACCGGTTTTCTGCGTCTGCTCCGTCTGCCGTTACTGCTCAACATCTCACCTCACGCTTCCAGGAACATCCTGATACTGCCTTACATAACTGTTGCTCGACATAGTATATGTCTTCTTCTGCGCGTCAGTGGGATAATTCATCCCCAGACGTCCGATAGCAATCCTTTTGATCTTGTTAAGATCCACATTGGACGTAACCTGGCTGTAATACGCATCGTTTTCTTCCTTGATCTGGGAATATTCCGCTTCCAGAGACGCCACTTCGCTGATCCTGCCGGTAATATCCGACTTCAGCTGCAGATAACTCACCGCAAAAAACATGATTGCCGCGCACACTACTGTCAGGAATAATACAAATCCCTTCCCCATGCTCATTGCTTTCTCACGGTTTCTGATCGTTTCCCTGCTTGTCTGACGGACACGTCTCTCTGACTGTGACGCGGGTTTCGCCGCAGCTGTCCTGCGCCTGGCAGGATACTGTCTCTGAGGTACTTCCTGCAGCCTTCTTACAGTATTTCCGTCCACATACATACCACGGACATTTCTGGCATTTGTTCTTGCTTTTCTGGATGTTACTGCCCTGTTTGTCCTCTCCATCGCCTGACTCCCTCTGATCATTCATAGCGCCGTTCAAAAATGCGAAGTTTTGCACTCTTCGAACGCGGATTTTCTTCCTGCTCCTGTCTGCCCGGCAGGATCGGTTTCCTTGTGATAACCTTTCCCCTGGACTTCTTTCCGCACACACATACCGGAAAATCCGGCGGGCAGGTACATGGATTCTCATTCTTACGGAAGATCGTCTTCACGATTCTGTCCTCCAGTGAATGAAAAGTGATCACACAGATCCGCCCTCCATCGCTGAGAATGTCGATCATTCCGTCCAGGGATTCCCTCAGTACGTCCAACTCTCTGTTCAGCTCGATCCTTACCGCCTGAAACGTTCTCTTGGCAGGATGTCCGCCGGTCGCCTGGACCTTCATGGGAATGGACTGACGGATGATCTCGGTCAGTTCTCCGGTTGTGCGGATCGGCGCCTTCTGTCTCGCCGCCACAATGTGTTTTGCTATATTTTTCGCGAATTTATCTTCACCGTAATCCCGGATGATCCGGTACAGTTCTTTTTCTTCATAACCGTTAATGATATCTGCCGCCGTCCGGGTCTGCCGCTGATCCATACGCATGTCAAGAGGCGCGTCTGTCCTGTAGGAAAAACCGCGCTCTCCATTATCCAGCTGATAGGAGGAAACCCCCAGATCCAACAGTATTCCGTCCACCTGGCGGATACCAAGTTTCTTAAGTTCATCCACCATGTAACAATAATTGCTGCGGATGACCGTCACCCGCTCCCCATAAACAGCCAGCCGTTCACCCGCAGCAATTATCGCATCTTGGTCCTGATCTATGCCAATAAATCTCCCCTTGGCAGAAAGTCTGCGGCACACTTCACCCGCGTGCCCTGCACCTCCCAGAGTTCCATCCACGTAGATCCCGTCGGGTTTTACCCTTAAACCCTCGATGGTTTCTTCCAGCAATACAGATTTGTGTTTGAATTCCATATCCGTCTCCTGTTGGATTTCCTTCCAGCGTAACTCTCAGATGATGATACCCATGTCCTGCATACCCTCTGCAATACTGTCCATATCATCATAATTGCAGTTCTCGCTCCACTTATCCTTGCTCCAGACCTCAATCCTGTTCAGATTACCGGTCAGAACCACATCTTTCTCCAGACCCGCAAATTCCCGAAGCGTCTGAGGCACGAGAATTCTCCCCTGCTTGTCCAGTTCACATGTAGTGGCTCCTGCTACAAAGAATCGTGAGAAGGTTCTTGCATTCTTATTTGTAAGTGGTAAGGCTCTGAGTTTCTCTTCAAAGGCCGTCCATTCGTCCATGGGATATATGGAAAGACAGCCATCCAATCCCTTCGTCAGAACGAACTCTTCTCCCAGCTGTTCTCTGAACCTGGAAGGAATGATCAGACGCCCCTTCGCGTCTATTGTATGACTGTATTCGCCCATGAACATGTTACTCACCTACTCTCACAAAGTACGATTCTCCCCTTCGTACTTTCCGGCAGAGATGAAACTGCTCTCCCACAAGCCCTCCATTCTCTACCACTATTCACCACTTTCTACCACTTATGAACCCATTCTAAACCATTTATGGCAAAAAAACAAGTGCAAATATCAGATTTTTTTTGATTCAATTCAAAAAAAAGCTCTCTGGTCACAGGCCAAAGAACTTTTTCTTCCCCACATTATTCATTTTCAGTCTTTGTATCTTCAGGATCAGTCTGTCCATCCTGCGGCTGAGCCTCAGATTCCGGGACAGATCCGTCCTGCACCGTATCCTCCGGTCCATTTTCTTTCTCAGCCGTCTGATCTTCCGGCTGAGATTCCGGATCTTTCGCTGATTCCGCTGTTTCTCCCGCATCGTCGCTGTCTGTACTCTCTTCTTTACTGTCAGGAGTTCCCGCTGCATTCTCTGCAGTTTTTTCTTCGCTTTCAGGAGTTTCACCTGCGTTCTCTCCAGTTTCCGGTTCATCGATTCTCTGTTCTTCTGCGGCATACAGTTCCCCTCTTCTGCGTTTACTGAGGGCGCTGCGTTTTTTCGCCATTACCCTGCGCACAACCGCCGATATTCCACAGCCGAGGAACAAAAGCGCGTACACAGAAACAAACACCGGAAAATCGGTTCCGGGTATTTTCAGAGAATCCCGGCGGAGCCATTCTGTTACTGTTCCGCCCAGACCGATCCCGGCCAGGTACCTGAGAAAAATCTCGCCCTGGTATTTCTTTCTTCTCATATAAATAAGAAGAATAAAAAACAGGAATAAATACCAGACGCCAGCGTACAGAAAAAGCGGATGCGCCTGAATGTACGCCGTATCGCCCACTGTAACAAGATGTTCCTTAAGGCCTCCTGTGAGCAGGCTCTCCGGAACAACTTCCGCGGGAATCTGCATGGCGGCCAGGTTATCTGTATAGGAACCGAAAAATTCTCTGTTGAAAAAGCAGCCCCATACTCCTATTATCTGCACGATCAGAAGTCCCATACTGGCAGTATCTGCCACCTTCATAAACGATACTCTGCGCAGCTTCAGATACAGCGCCGTAAGGAACACGCCGCCCAGAAGACCGCCCAGGAAAGACAGACCTCCGTTTCTGACGTCGCAGAGCTCCTGCAGCGTTTTCCCGCTGTAAAGATCCCATGACAATAGCACATAAAAAAATCTTCCCCCGGCAATTCCGCCCAGAAGCGCCGGAATCACTATCTCAAGATAAATATTCTGATTTTCTTTCTGACGTTTTGCCTGAAGGATCACAAAAGCAAGCGCCAGCAGCATTCCCACTGCCACCAGAATGCCGAACAAGGTGATCTCGTATCCCATAACAGAAAAAGATACGGGCACACGGGCAAGTTCCAGTTTAAGATTTGGAAACCGAATTGACATATCCATAGGCGGCCCCTTCATCATACGTTAAAACGGAACAGGATCACATCGCCATCCTGAACCACATAGTCTTTTCCTTCCATTCTCACAAGGCCTTTCTCTCTCGCTCCCGCATAGGAACCGCTGTCAAGAAGGTCCTGGTAATTCACAACTTCCGCTTTGATAAAACCTCTTTCAAAATCCGTATGGATCTTGCCGGCAGCCTGCGGCGCCTTCGTGCCGATTTTGATCGTCCAGGCTCTTGTTTCATCTTCACCTGATGTAAGGAAGCTCATCAGCCCCAGCAGCCGGTAACTTGCCCGAACCAGCTTCTCAAGGCCGGACTCTTCAAGCCCCAGATCCTCAAGGAACATCTTCTTCTCATCATCGTCAAGTTCAGAAATCTCTTCTTCAATCTCGGCGCAGATCACAAACACTTCGCTCTTCTGTTCCGCCGCGTATTCTTTGACCGCCTTTACATTCTCATTGGAAGCCCCGTCGTCTGCCAGTTCATCCTCCGCCACATTGGCCGCATAGATGACCGGTTTCCATGTGAGAAGATTATAAGAAGGCATCCACGCTTCCTCATCCTCGTTCTCCGGTTCCAGTGTGATTGCCATCTTCCCGTCTTCCAGATGCGCCTTGATCTTCTGAAGGAAATCCAGCTCCTTCGCCGCTTCCTTATCCATTCTCGCCGCCTTGGTCACTTTGGCGATCCGGCGCTCCAGTATCTCCAGATCCGAAAAAATCAGTTCCAGATTAATCGTCTCAATATCGCGAAGGGGATCAATGCTTCCGTCCACATGAATAACATTGGGGTCCTCGAAGCAGCGGACCACATGAACGATGGCGTCTACTTCACGTATGTTGGCCAGGAACTGGTTGCCCAGGCCTTCGCCTTTGGAAGCTCCTTTCACAAGACCGGCAATATCTACAAATTCGATCACTGCGGGAGTGACTTTTTTTGAATGATAAAAGTCGCCCAGAAGCTTCAGTCTCTCATCCGGCACTGTAACCACTCCCACATTGGGATCTATGGTACAGAACGGATAGTTTGCAGATTCCGCTCCTGCTTTTGTCAGTGAATTGAACAGTGTACTTTTTCCCACATTGGGAAGGCCAACGATTCCTAATTTCATCTCTCTGTATTCCTCCTGAATTCTGAAACCGGGACTGGCGGCCCGTTTTCATTTCATTTTATATCCAAGACCCTTCGGGTCTTTTTCCATCTGGTAACCATCTTACCATACCGGTTCCGAAAAGTCCACAATCAGTCCCGGGTCATGAGCATTAAAAGGCTGCCGCTTTCAAACTCCACCTTTGCAGAACCCTCTGTGATCTCATTGCTCACAGTGAGACCGCAGTCCTCCGCTTTCAGGCAGTGCCGCCGGAGAGGGTATCTGAACCCGGTCAGGGTAAGCCCCGTCACATCCCCGCCCAAGGGGAAGAAAGACACATATGTCCCGAACTGCTCCTCTTTCTGCAGGACTGTCCCGCTTTTTATCAGTGTAATATAATTGTTTTTGTCCACAAGGGAAATTTCTGCCCCCTTCTTTTGTCCCAGAAGAAGAAGCTCCAGATTTGCCAGAAGATGGTCGATACGGCTTCCCGTAGCGCCCAGTATCAGGATCTTTTCCGCTCCTTTCTCTATGGCATAGTTTACCGTATGCTGGGTATCGGAATCGTCTTTTTCCGGCTGGAGCCTGCATATTTCTGTGTTTTCAAGGCTTTCCAGGTATGCGAGCCCTTCCGGGGAAAGACTGTCGAAATCCCCCACCGCCGCGTCCGGGACAAGTCCGGTTTCCATAAAAAATTCCAGACCTCTGTCCGCCGCGATCATATAATAATCTTTATTTTTGTTTTTTCTCAAAAAATCGAGGGCAAAATCTTTCTGGATATTGCCCCCGCTTACGATAACCGCTTCCGTCATTTCCGCCTCACTGAACCGTTTCTGCGATTCTGCGCATTTTTTCATTTATTTTTCTTACATTCGAGGCCAGATCCCCTTTGAAAACATAGGATCCGGCTACAAGGAGATTCGCGCCCGCCCGGATAACCGTTTCAAGAGTATCCTCATTGATTCCTCCGTCCACCTGGATATCCACATCCAGATCGTCTTCCTCGATCAGTTCCCGCAGCTCCCTGATCTTCTCTGTGCAGTCCTCAATGTATTTCTGGCCGCCAAAGCCCGGCTGCACTGTCATTACGAGAACCATATCCACATCTTCCAGAAGATGGCTGATGTCATTTACCGGAGTTGCCGGTTTAATGGAAACCCCCGCTTTTACACCGGCGTCATGGATCAGTTCGATCGCACGTTCCAGATCCTCGCACGCTTCTGCATGTACCGTAATGGAATCCGCCCCGCAGTCCACGAAATCCTGTATATACCGTTCCGGTGCGGATACCATCAGATGAACGTCAAAAAACATATCCGACTCTTTTCTGATAGAACGGATCACCGGCATTCCGAAAGAAATGCTGGGAACGAAATCACCGTCCATGACGTCAATATGAAGCCACTTTACGCCCTCTCTTTCCATAATTTTTATCTGCTCGCCCAGACGGTTGAAATCTGCCGACAAAATCGAAGGGCACAATTGATATTCCATTTAATATCTCCTTTTCTCTTTTAACTCTTCATACAGACAAAGGTAATCCTCATACCGCTGTCTGCTGATCTCTCCCTGTTCCAGAACCTCTTTCACTCTGCAGTCCGGCTCATGGATATGGCTGCATCCCTGGAATCTGCACTGTCCTTCATATTTACGGAATTCTCTGAAATATGACTTCAGTTCCTCCGGTTCCATATCGCTGATATAAAGAGAGGAAAATCCCGGCGTATCCATCAGATATGTGTTTTCGCCCACCGGGATCACCTGGGAATGCCGGGTGGTATGGCGTCCTCTTTTCAGCTTTCTGCTGATCTCCCCGGTCTCCATCTGAACCTGATCCTGAAGAAGATTGGTAAGAGAAGATTTCCCCACCCCGGAAGGCCCCGCCACAACTGTGGTTTTTCCTTTCAGAGTCTCCCGGACATCTTCCACGCCGATTCCTTCCCGGGTGCTGGAAAGGATGACCCGGTATCCGCAGTTACGGTATAAAGCGCCTAGCCTTTCACATTCTTCCCGGTCGGCCAGATCCTGCTTGTTAAAACAGATCACTGCAGGAATTCCCGCCTGTTCCATCATGATCAGAAAGCGGTCCAGAAGAAGGAAATTCGGGCTGGGATCCTCCATGGCAAAGATCACAAAAGCCTGATCCACATTAGCCACTGCAGGGCGTATCAGAAAATTCTTTCTCGGAAGGATGCGGATAAGATTTCCCTCTTTCTCTTTCGCATCCAGGACGGTGATCTCCACATTGTCCCCCACCAGAGGTTTCTGATTATCTTTCCGGAAGATACCTTTTGCCCGGCACGCATAGATGATCCCGTCCTTTGCATGGACATAGTAGAAACCGGCAATACCCTTTATGATTTTTCCTTCCATGGATTATTCAGCCTTTTCGAAAGTAAGCGGATAGGATCCCAGCTGCTGATAATTGCCGTTCACCATCTCGTATACATATAAGGTTCCCTCGCTCACGCCGGGAATTCCCGTGATATCCAGCTGATACGGGAATTCCAGAACCTGTCCGTCCACAATATTGGTGGATTCCGATTCACCGCCGGACTCCTGAACAAGTTCCAGTCTGAGGGCACTTCCCTGATATCCCTGGGGAGCGTTCAGAGTCTGGGTACATTTCCATACTTCACCGCTGGCTGCTGCCGCATTCTCCAGTTCTGTATCATTCACATCCTGAGCTGTTTCCTCCTCTGCCGCGCCGGGTTCCTGATCTCCGCTGCTGACAGTAATGCTGATGGGTTCATCCGGATCAGCATAGGAATACGCTTCAATGCTCTGATCGATTACTTCTCCTGCAGGAGCTTCCGCATTCTGCTCTTCCACAACTTCAATATCGATCCATTTGCCGAGGGTGGTAAGAGCGTCGTCTTCAGACATCCCGATCACACTGGGCACCTGGGCTCCGTCCGCAAAATCCAGCCCGCGGCTGACTGTAAGAGTAACACTTTCGCCGGAATTTACCGTACTTCCCTCTTCCGGAGAAACCGCCAGTACGTATCCGGGTGATACTACCGGATTGCCGCTGCCGTCATCCTCGCAGTATTCCTTCTGTACGGTTACGGTAAGTCCCATATCCTCCAGCATCCGCTGGGCGTTGATTCCGGTTTCCTCAGAAAAATCCGGGATCGTCACGTCCGCGCCGGAACTGATATAATATTTCAGAGTCGTGTATGCCTCTACCCTGGTCCCCGCCGGGATATCCTGAGATGAGATCCTGCCCTTTTCCTGAGTGGAAGGTTCTTCACCGATCATCTGTGTTCCCAGATTCACTTCCTCCACAAGTTCCTTGGCTTCTTCCTCTGTTCTTCCCACAAGGTTCGGAACTTCCACCAATCCGTCGTTTTCATCTTCTGTCTGCTGCTGTTCCTGTTCCGCGGGAGCTGTGCCGCCTCCAAGCAGTCCGGCTGATCTGACGACAAAGAAGATTACCGCTATGAGAATCAGCGCGCCGCCGAGGAACGCCGCTATGGTCACTGTCCTGCTGACCGCTCTTCTCTGTCTGTTTTTCTTTTTTCTTCTCTCCAGGGACCGTCTCCGCTCATATTCGTCGTCGTCATCCCCGTCATCATAATCTGTATCGATTTTTTCTTCCTCAAGAGCCGCCGCGTCTGTTTTTCTCTGGCCGGTTCTTGCTTTTGGCGTATGTTTGATCTCTCCAAGTTCTTCATCGGAGATTATCACCGTCTTGGCCTCGTTATCCACATCGCTGAGTTTGACAAAATCGCCGGAGGGATCGATCAGGGAATGTTTCAGATCCGCGATCACATCCTCCATTTTTGCGTAACGCCGGCCAACACTTTTCTGTGTGCATTTGAAAATGATCTGTTCAAGACTGTAGGGAAGATCCGGCGTATAAACACTGGGCGGGATCATTTCCTCCTGAAGATGCTTGATAGCAATGGCAACTGTGGTATCTCCGTCAAAAGGCACTCTTCCCGTCACCATTTCATACAGAGTGATACCCAGAGAATAGATGTCTGACTTTTCGTCACTGTATCCTCCCCTTACCTGTTCCGGGGAGCTGTAATGGACAGATCCCATTACGTTGGAACTGATGGTATTGGAGGATGCAGCTCTGGCAATTCCGAAATCTGTCACTTTTACCTTTCCGTCTGTGGAGATGATAATATTCTGCGGCTTTACATCCCTGTGGACAATGCCGTGATTATGGGCGGCCTCCAGTCCCATGGAAACCTGGATGGCAATACTGGTGGCCTCCTTAATGGAAAGCTTGCCTTTCTTGGCAATATATTCCTTAAGGGTAATACCCTCGATCAGTTCCATGACAATATAGTAAACGCCGTCGTCGTCGCCCACGTCAAACACATTTACGATATTCGGGTGCGTCAGACCGGCAGCCGCCTGGGCTTCGCTGCGGAATTTCCTTATAAAGGTCGTATCCTCCCTGAATTCCTGTTTCAGTACCTTAACCGCGACAAAACGGTTAAGCTTGTGATCCTTTGCCTTGTATACATCAGCCATTCCGCCTGTGCCGATCTTTCCTAATATCTCGTAGCGTTCCGCTATAATCATTCCTGTTTTCAACATTTGTCCACCTCATTTGTGAATGGTTCTACCAAAATTACTGCAATATTGTCCTTACCGCCATTCCGGTTGGCTTCCTCCAGAAGCTCCTCGCCTTTACGGGGCAGTTCTTCTGTCTTATCCAGTATGATCTCCTCAATCTTGCTGTCCTCCACCATGTTGCTGAGTCCGTCGGAACACATAAGGATTGTGCTGTCCGGTTCCATCTTAAGGTCAAAGAAATCAATATCCACAGTTCTCTCAGCTCCCAGCGCCCTGGTGATGATATTTTTGTCCGGGTGATTCCTGGCCTCTTCCGGCTTGAGCTCGCCCATCCGGACCATTTCCTGCACCAGGGAATGATCTCTGGTCACCTGGCGTATCTGTCCCTGAATAAGATACAGACGGCTGTCTCCCACATTGGCTACATAAGCATAGTGACCTACGATCGTAGCAACCACCATGGTAGTCCCCATCCCTTTAAGCGCCTCGTCCTGCTGCGCACGTTCCAGTATCTCCATATTGGCCGTCTCGATCGCATGACGAAGGACTTTGATCGGATTGAAATCTGCATCCTTACGAATTTCGTCTACTAATATCTGAACTGCATGGGAAGAGGCGAAATCTCCTGCATTATGTCCTCCCATACCATCAGCAACGACAAACAGATTCGGAAGGTTTCCCACAGGATCTTTGGACACGAACACATAATCCTGGTTCATTTTCCGCTTCTGCCCCACATCCGTAGCTGAATATACCCTCATCTTATTTCTCGCTTTCTGTTTTTTCCATGTATCTCTTTCTGAGCTGTCCACAGGCACCGTCTATATCGCTGCCCATTTCTCTTCTAATAGTACCATTTATTCCGCATTTTTCAAGATTTATTTTGAAATTCTCCACTGCTTTCCTGGCGGAACGCACAAAACTTCTCTCTCTCACAGGGTTTACAGGAATCAGATTTACGTGACAGTTCAGCACTTTCAGGCGGCCTGCCAGCTCCAGCGCGTCCTCCCTGCTGTCATTCACTCCCGCCACCAGACTGTACTCAAAAGTGATCCTGCGGCCCGTCTTTTCAAAATAATATCTGCATGCGTCAAGCAGTTCTTCCATGCTGTATTTATTGGCTATCGGCATAAGCTGTTTTCTTTTTTTATCATTCGGCGCATGAAGGGAGACCGCCAGAGTCATCTGCAGTTTTTCATCCGCCAGTTCATACATCCGCGGCACGATCCCGCAGGTGGAAACCGTAAGGTTCCTCTGGCTGATATGAAGTCCGCCCTCTTCTGTAAGTATATGGATAAAACGGAGAAGATTGTCATAATTGTCCAGAGGTTCTCCGGATCCCATCACCACCACATTGGAAACCCTCTCCCCCGTATCCGCCTGGATCCGGTATATCTGATCCAGCATTTCCGAGGGAAGAAGATTCCGGGCAAGTCCCCCTATGGTGGATGCGCAGAAACGGCATCCCATCCTGCAGCCCGCCTGGGAGGAAATACACACAGAATTTCCATGGTGGTACTTCATGAGCACGCTTTCGATCATATTTCCATCGCTGAGACGAAAAAGATATTTCCTCGTACTGTCGATCTTCGAGACCTGAACGTCCATTATTTCCAAAGCGGTCACCGGCCAGTCCGCCAGCTTCTGCTTCAGGCTTTTGGGAAGATTGCTCATTTCGTCATAAGACACCGCAAGATGCTGATGCAGCCATTCATAGATCTGCCTGGCCCGGAAGGGCTTTTCGCCCACCGACAGCATCAGCTCTTTTAATTCCGCAGGCGTCATGGATTTAATATCTGTCATTTTTCTCCATTCCTGTCATCTTTTTTATTTCCGCCTGAATCTGGCGATAAAAAACCCATCCGTCCCGTGTACTCCCGGAAGAAGCTGAAGATATCCCAAAGACGTGGTTTCTGATTTAAGCTCGTCCGGAATATAAGGATCGATGCTTTCCAGCTTAAATGGATAATTATTCATAAACCACATCATGTTCTCTTCGTTCTCTTCTTTTGCTATGGTGCAGGTACTGAAGATCAGCACACCGCGGGGCTTCACATACTCCGCGGCCTTATCCAGGATATTCCTCTGAAGAATCACAAGTTCTTCCTGTTTCTGGAGAGTGGAACGGTATTTGATCTCAGGCTTCCTTCCGATCACACCGTATCCGGAACAGGGAACATCCGCAAGCACAATGTCCGCAAGGCACTCGGAATCCACGTCAAAAACCGTGGCGTCCTGCACTCTGGTCTGCACGTTGATCGAACCTGTTCTGCGGATATTCTCTTCTATGAGATTCACTTTATACTGGCTGACGTCACGGGCGTCCACAGTTCCGAATCCTTCCATTTTATCTCCGATATGGAGACTTTTTCCTCCCGGCGCCGCGCAGAGATCGATCACATAATCAGTTTTCTTCGGATCCGCGATCTCCGCCACAAGCATGGAACTTACATCCTGCACCTGGATCTTTCCCTGTATGAACGCGTCAAGGGCAAGGATATGATTGTATCCCGATATCCTTTTTGCATAGGGAAGATACGGGGCCGGTTCCACGGTAACACCCTGGGCTCTCAGGCTCTCGCAGGTCTTTTCCACAGAATTCAGATATGTACGGCAGCGGACAGTCAGAGGCTTGTCCTCCAGAAAATCCGCCAGCATTTTTTCTGTAACTTCCTCACCGTAAACGTTCAGCCACCGCAGCACAAGCGGTTCCGGCATGGAATATTTCACAGAGAGAAAACGTACCAGATTTCTTTCTCTGGGAGGATATTCCAGCTGATCCAGCTGACGTGAAACAGTCCGGAGTACTCCGTTCACAAATGGTTTCAGGTTATAAAAGCCCTTGCGCTGGGCAAGCTTCACCGCCTCGTTGCACACGGCGCTGTCCGGCACCCTGTCCATAAACTTCAGCTGGTATACCGCGCTTCTTAAGATCTCCCGGATAGGTGGCTTCATCTTGTCCACGCTGATCTTCGAAAACGAGTCAATGATATAGTCGATCAGTATCCTGTATTCCAGCGTGCCTTCGCACACTCTTGTGATAAACGCCCTGTCCTGCTTGGGAAGAAACTGGTATTTGGAGAGAGCGTCGCGTATGGCGATATGGCTGTGCTCTCCCTCCTCGTTGATCTTAAGGAGAATCTCCAGGATCATTTCTCTGGTGTTGATTCCGTTAGTCATCATTTCTCCTTCCTCCCGCCAGGATCAATAGTCTCAAAAGCTGCAGTATGGACGCGGCCAGCGCGGCCACATAGGTAAGGGCCGCGGCGGTGAGCACCTTCCTTGCGCCCTTAACCTCTGAAACGCCCAGGATCCCCGTACCTTCCAGCATTCGCAGCGCCCGCGAAGACGCGTTGAGTTCTACCGGAAGCGTCACAAGCTGGAACAGTACTGCCAGAGAGAAAAGCACGATCCCCGCCGTGGTCAGCGGCCGTATCCCTGCCAGCAGGCCGATCAGGAAAAGAGGCCATGACAGCGAACTTCCCAGATTGGCCACGGGAACAATAGTGCTGCGCATCTCAAGGGGAGTATAATGAACCGCATGCTGGATGGCATGCCCGCATTCATGAGCCGCCACTCCCACCGCCGCAAGAGAGGTCTGTCCGTATATATCCTGAGACAGACTGACTGTTTTGGTCCTGGGATCATAGTGATCCGTCAGGCTTCCCGGTATGGCCCGTATCTGCACGTCGGTGATCCCGGCGGCCCTGAGGATCCTTGCCGCCGCTTCCGCTCCGGTGAGCCCGGAAGCACTTCTGATCCTGCGGTATTTCGCGAAAGTACTTTTCAGTTTCGCGGAAGCCGCAAGCGAGAGCAGCATACCAATGATCAGAAGTATATAGGTTCTGTCAAATCCATAAAATCCATAACCGTATCCGTACATTCCATCACTCCTTATGATCTGCCAGTCTTGTCCCCGCGGCTATCGGGAATCCCCGCAGGAAAGCCGCCGCATCCATACGTTTCTTGCCTTCAAGCTGCACTTCCTGAAGGATCAGACGTCCTTCGCCGCAGACTACATGGATTCCTTCTTTATCTGTCAGGACAACCGTACCCGGAAGAGCCTCCTGTCCGTTCTTATCATATTCCATGCCGAAGACAGCCGCCTTCCATATCTTAAGCGTTTTCCCCTCCAGGAACGTATAGGCGCTGGGCCAGGGATTCAGGCCCCGTATCAGCCGCTCCAGTTTCTCCGCGCTTTCAGAAAAATCAAGAAGCCCCATCTGTTTGGTGATCATCGCCGCATAGGGCGTGGGGCTTTCCTCCGGCTGTTTCTCATAAACCGCCGTTCCGTCGAAAACAGACGGAAGAGTTTCCACCAGAAGCTTCGCGCCCGCCTGCGCCAGCTTGTCAAAAAGGCTTCCTCCCGTCTCGTCCGCGGCAAGAGGAATCACAGCCTTTGCGATCATATCACCGGTATCCAGTCCTGTTCCCATACGCATCAGCGTCACGCCGGACTCTTTTTCCCCGTCGATCACCGCGTACTGGATCGGCGCCGCCCCTCTATATTTCGGAAGGAGAGAGGCATGAATATTCAGGCATCCGAACGCGGGCATATCTAGGATCTCTTTCGGAATGATCTGGCCGAACGCCGCTACAATGATCACATCCGGATCCAGTTCGCTCAACTGTCTGACAAAAGATTCTTCCCGTACTTTCGAAGGCTGAAAGACCGGGATGCCATGCTTCAGGGCCTCCTCTTTCACCGGAGTCGGCATAAGGGCCTTCCCCCTGCCCTTCGGCTTATCCGGCTGCGTCACCACAGCCTCCACCCTGTATCCGGCCTCTGCCAGAGCCCGCAGCGGCGGCACCGCGAAATCAGGTGTTCCCATGTATACAATCTTCATCATGTCACTCCTCATCCTCGTCATAGGTCGTTCCGTGAAGTTCTCCCTCCACAAGTTCCGTGTACATTTTTCCGTCCAGATGATCGATCTCGTGACAGAAGGCGCGGGCAAGAAGTTCCGTTCCCTCGTATATCACTTGATTCATATTTTCATCCAGGGCTTTTACTTTAACATAATTCGGTCTCGTCACCTGTCCGGCCATTCCCGGAACACTCAGGCAGCCCTCGTCTCCGGTCTGTTCCCCGGAAGTCTCCAGGATCTCCGGATTGATAAGAACAATGGGGCCCTCTCCGATATCGATGGTCACGATCCGCTTCAGGACTCCCACCTGGGGCGCTGCAAGTCCCACTCCATAAGCTTCGTACATCGTATCCAGCATATCAAAAATAAGTGTGCGGAGTTTCGGCGTCATCTCTTTTACCGGTCTGCTGATCTTGTGGAGAACCGGATCTCCCTCTGTTCTGATTGTTCTCAGTGCCATTTTTCTGCCCTCTCTCTTTCTTCTGTATTCTTCTGTGTTTCTGACGTCATCTTTTCGTATGATCCGGTCCGCGCCGGAGTCTCTCTGCGCTTTCCGTCCGGTATCATTCCATATCGTACTGTATATATAGTTTCCGGAATCCGGAATTTATTTCAATATATTTTTCAATCTTATCTTTCATGTCCAGAAGAAGCTTCCCGTCCTCATGTTTCAGACGGAATACTTTTCTGTATATGTCGTTTACTTTTCCCACAGCCGCGTCGGCCGGCCCGATGATATGCAGTCCCTTATCCGGACATATCCTTTCGGCGAATTTCCGGATAAATTCCATTCCTTTCCCCAGAAGTGCCGCGTCCTCCCCGGAGGCGAGAACTGTGAGCATATGGGCCGCCGGCGGATAATCCATCAATATGCGGTACCCCATTTCCTCTTCATAGAATCTCTCATAGTCCTGATGCGCCGCCGCCTGTATACTGTAGTGATCCGGATGATAAGTCTGGATCACCGCTTCGCCGGTCTTCTTCCCTCTTCCGGAACGTCCCACCGCCTGGGTGAGAAGCTGGAAGGTCCTCTCCCCGCAGCGGTAATCCGCCTCATTCAGGGACAGATCCGCCGCGATGACGCCCACTAGAGTCACATCCGGAAAGTCATGGCCTTTCACGATCATCTGGGTTCCCACAAGGATATCCGCCTCATGGGCCGCGAAAGACGCCAGGATCTGTTCGTAACTTCCCCTAGTCCTGGTGGTGTCATAGTCCATACGCAGGATCCCCGCATCAGGAAATTCTCTTCGCAGCACTGCTTCGATCTGCTGTGTCCCGGCCTTGAACCCGCCGATATACGGCGATCCGCACACCGGGCAGACTTTCACGGAAGATCTCTCATAACCGCAGTAATGACAGATCATTTTTCCATTGCTGTGTTCCGAAAGCGCCACGTCGCAGTGGGGACATTTCAGAACCTCGCCGCAGGAACGGCAGGAAACGAATCCTGCGTACCCCCGCCGGTTCAGAAACAGCATGGCCTGCTCTCTCCTCTCCAGCCTGTGCTGCACAGCTTCTTGCAGTTTCCTGCTGAGCACGGAACGGTTGCCGCTTTTCAGTTCCTTCCGGAGATCCACAACCGACACCTCCGGCAGCGGGCGGTCACGGTATCTTTCCGTCAGCTTTACCAGCAGATATTCCCCCTGCCGGGCCTTCGTATATGCTTCCAGGGAAGGGGTTGCCGATCCCAGAACAACACGGGCGTTTTCCATCTCCCCGCGGCGCACAGCAACTTCCCTCGCATGATACCTTGGACTGTTCTCACTCTTATAGGTGGGTTCATGCTCTTCATCCACAATGATAAGTCCCAGCCTGGAAAAAGGGGTAAAAAGAGCCGAACGCGGTCCCACCATGATCTGAATCCCGCCCTGTCTGGCCCTGCGGAACTGATCGTACCGTTCTCCGGGAGACATACGGGAATTCAGGACAGAGACCTTATCTCCGAACCATCCCGTAAATCTGCGCACAGTCTGATAAGTCAGCGCGATCTCCGGGATCAGCACGATCACCTGCCGGCCCGAAGATATCACCTTTTCGATCAGTTTCATATATACCTGGGTCTTCCCGCTTCCCGTAACTCCGTGAAGAAGGACGGGCCTTGCGGAAGAATTCTCCCATTCCGCCAGGATCTCATCCAACGCCTCTTTCTGCGCGTCAGAAAGGACAGAATGCTCTTCCACGGGAACAGAGACTTCCTCCGCAGGTATCCGGTAGACTTCATCCTGCCGGATCTCCACCAGCTCCTGTTCAAGAAGAGGTTTCAGCACGGAGGAGGTCATCCCCAGTTCTTTCGCGGCTTTTGTACAGTCCAGCGGTTCTTTCTCAAGAAGAGCCCGGAGCACTCTTGCCCTGGCCCTGCACCGGCTTTTTTCCATTCGGGAAGCCTCCTGCTCCGCCTGCTCTCTGCTGACGCGAAGATACAGAAGTCTTTTTTCTTTATGGCGGATCTTTTCCCGCACCGGCAGGACTGTCTTCAGCGCCTGGGCCATGGTGGAACCATACCGTTCCTTCATCCAGGCCGCCAGCGACACAAGACGGGATTCTGTCGTTTCCTCGCCGCTGCACAGCCTCAGAAGAGATTTGATCTTCGCCGGATCATATTTCGGTTCCCCGGACAGCCCGGTCACATAGCCTTTTCTCTCTTTGTTCCCATTTCCAAAGGGGATGGCTGCCACCATCCCCACATGAATCTCGTCCTCCATTTCCCGGGGAACGAGGTACTGAAAACTGCGGTCGAGTTTTTCGTGGGATATATCCACAATTACATCCGCATATAACATGAATTCTCTCTTTCTCTATCTGCCTGCCAGGATATCCGCGATCAGCACACGCTCATCCATGGGATACTTCTTGCCTTTTATTTCCTGATAATCCTCATGGCCTTTTCCCGCGAGAACAATGATGTCTCCCGGTTCTCCGTGATGGATCGCATAGGCGATCGCTTCTTTTCTGTCGCAGATCTCCACATATTTCCCGTCAGTCTTTGCGATTCCTGTTTTAATATCGTCAATGATCGCCTGGGGCTCCTCGAATCTCGGATTATCTGACGTGATGATGGTCAGATCAGCCAGCCGTCCGGAAACCTCGCCCATTTCAAACCGTCTCTGTCTTGCCCTGTTGCCGCCGCACCCGAACAGGCAGACCAGCCTGTGGGGATGGTATTCTCTGAGTGTTGTAAGAAGGCTTTCCAGCGCCATTGCGTTATGAGCGTAATCGATCATCAGAGTAAACTCGTCGGATACTTTTACCATCTCAATGCGGCCTTTTACCCGGGCGACTTTCAGGGCGCGGATAATATTCTCCCGGGACACCTTAAAGTGACGGCAGATAGCGATCGCCGTCAGTGAATTATAGATACTGAATTTACCCGGGATATCGATCTCCACCGGAAAATCCAGAAGGCCTTTTACATGATAGGATATTCCCAGATACCCTCTGCCGTTTACCATATGGGCGTCCTCCGCACGCAGATCCGCCTCCGGCGAGAAGCCGTAGGTTTCCAGCTCACAGGTATGTCCTTCGATGATCTTCGCAAAGTGTTCGTCGTCCCTGTTGACGATCCCCACCCTGCACTGTTTTAAAAGCATGGACTTACAGGCCAGATAATGATCAAAATCCCTGTGTTCGTTGGGCCCGATGTGGTCGGGTTCGATATTGGTGAAAATACCATAATCAAAAATGAATCCCTGGGTCCTGTGAAGCATCAGGCCCTGAGAGGATACCTCCATCACCACACAGTCGCAGCCTGCGTCCGCCATTCTGCGGAAATACTCCTGGATGATATAAGATTCCGGCGTGGTATTGGCGGCGGGAATGGTTTCATCCCCTACAATGGCTTCAATCGTTCCGATCAGCCCCACCTTATATCCCGCGTTTTCCAGGATAGATTTCACCATATAAGTGGTAGTGGTTTTGCCCTTGGTTCCGGTAATACCGATCGTCTTCAGCTGCTCCGCAGGATATCCGAACCATGCGGCCGAGATAAAAGCCATGGCGTAACGGGTATCTTCCACACGGATCACTGTGACGTCCGCCGGAACCTGAACATCTTCCTCCACCACAAGAGCTTTTACCCCTTTTGCAAGGACGTCGGGAATAAACTTATGTCCGTCCGCGACCGCGCCCCGGATACAGATGAAGAGGGAACCCTCCCCGGCCTTCCGGGAATCGTATACCACGGATGTAATCTCCTGCTCCGTGTCGCCCTGGCAGCAGGTATATTCTATACGTTCCAGTAATTCTGACAATTTCATGATGTTTCCTCCAACCAGAATACGGCAGTTTTACTGCCAACATACTCCTTAATAGAATATCACACCCGTGAAATGTTGTAAAGCGACACTGCCCTTATCTTCTTTTTCTCCGGCGGTGTTTTTCTGTCAGTAAATAAATCCCGGCGGCTGCTCCTGACGCCGACACGGAAAACCAGAAAACCGGCCGGGAACCGTCTCCTGTTTTCGGCGCCGATTCCGGGGCGTAAGCCCTTGTAACGGCTGTCTGCTCCGGCAGATATCCGGCTGTCTCTGAAGGCTCCGGAGACGGCGATATACCGTAAATCCGAACCTCCGCGCCGGAGACAACCGTCCTTTCACCGGTCTCTGCCGTCACTACCGATACTTCGTTTATCAGTGTCTGATCCTCCACATTTTCCGGAAGCGCCACTTCCGCCCGGAGACTCACCGCCTGCCCCGGAAGTATCTCCGGGATCAGCGCCATTGTTTTTGACGGACTCAGCTCTGCCCCTTCCTGTTCCAGAAATTCCGCCCGGAGCCCCTCTGTCTGAAGACGTTCCGATGTAAGCACGGAGTGAAGCGTCCTCTCTCCGGTGTTTCGTATACAGATACTAAACAGGATCCTGTCTCCGGCGGCAGCCTGCGTTCTGTCGGCTGATTTTGTCACTTCAAAATCCGCTTCAAGCGGAATGATATCTGTTTCCAGCAAACGGTCTTCTCCTGCCGCTGTGACTTTCAGCCGGACAGGATCTTCGCGGTCTTCCAAAAGAGGCAGGCGGAGATAAAAGAGTTTCCTCATTCCCGGCTCCAGCTTTTCCAGCGATATACTGCTGCCGTCTGCCGCCTGACTGCCGTTCCCTTCCCAGTCTCCGCCTGTATTTTCCGCCGTCTCCCAGGTTCCCTTAAGTCCGGGATCTCCGAAACTGTAATTCAGATCAAGATCTGAAAGCGGCAGTCTGCCCGTATTTTCTACAGTTATCTCATACACAAGAGTCTCCCCGGCCTTCGGTTTTTCATTCAGAAGACGGAGATCCAGAAGAAGTGCGCCTTCTGATTCCTGTCCTTCCTGATCGTCTTTGTTCCAGACTCCTTCTGTGTCTTCTTCTGAGGTTTCATCTGCCTCATTTTCTTTCTCAGGGTCTTCCTCTGATCCGTTTTCACCCTCCATAAACTGCTCCGGGGCGTTTTCATCCTCCGGAGTTTCCTCTGACATGTTTTCATTCCCCGGATCCTCCTCTGACGTGTCTTCATCCTCCGGTTCTTCCTCTGACATATTTGCATTCTCCGGAATTTCTTCTGATTTGTCTTCATCCCCGGGATGTTCTTCCGCTGCGCTTTCGCCTGATATATTTTCTTCCGCGCTTTCTTTACCTGTATTTATCTCCTGCCCATTGCCTGCTCCCTCGCTTTTTTCATCTGTATTTATCTCCTGCACATTGCTTTCTGTCACGTTTTCCCTGCCCGCATTTTTCTCCTGCGTATTGCTCTCCTCATGCGCATTCTTCTTCTGCGTATTACTTACTGTTTCACTGATTTCTTCTGTGGTTCTCTCTTCCGCATTGTCTTCTTCCTGGCTTGCTGCTTCCGGCCTGTTATCCCGGCTGCTCCGGATCGCTGCGGCCTTGGATCTACTGTCTCCTTCCGTCGCCGGACTGTTTCCGGCAGCCTGTATTCCGGTTTCTCCATTTGCCGCCGCGTACATAAGTACACATCCGCAGAATCCTCCGTTTACAACGACTGCTCCGGTTAGAAGGAACGCCACCATGGCCGCTCTTATTTTTCTGAAAAAAACATTTCTCATATACACCTTTCTTTCTGCCGCATAATGCGGCCATTCTGTAAAAAACTTCTCGCTCTCATAAACGGGCGCAAAAAAACGCCTCATCAGCGCATAGGCATCTCCCCCTCCCGGTATCCTGTTCTGTCTGAAATGGATATTCTGCCGAAACGGCAAATGAATCTGACGGCAACAGGCTGCTTTCCCAGCCGTCTGTTCCGTCTGCTTTGGACAATGCAGAACGCATTGTCCAGACATTCTCAATGTATCACAATTTTCTTTTTCAAACAAGAAAAAAACGGAATTATAAACTTTTTTTAAGATTTGTTTATAAATTTTCGATTTCTTTTAGAAAGAATACATACTTTGCTCACATTTCACGGATATAATAGATTTCGGATAGATGAATAACCACTCTCTATCTCCCCCCTCAAAAGTTAAGGAAATAAGCCGTCTGACTGTTCAGGCGGCTTTTCCTTGTACAATTTACGGCAAAGTTAAAATACCGGTACAAAACTTAGGATTTTTGTCAAATTTCATGGAGACAAATCACCGATAACATGCTATCTTAATTTCAGAAAAACTTCGATCTTACAGGGGGAGATCTTGAAATGTCTATATTTTCCGATATTTTAAATGAACTGATCCGTGAAAAAGAAGTCAAAATTTTTTCCATGGCAAAATACTGCGGCCTGGACCGCTCCACGATGTACAAAATCATCAGCGGCAAGCGAAACCCTCCGTCGCCGGATCTTTTCGAAAAAATGACCGCCTTTATGCGCCTCACTCCATCCGAATATCAGCGTCTGACCGAGGCGTGGAAAATCGCCAGGATAGGATCTGAAACCTACTTCAGCCGAAAAAGTGTAGATGATTTTATACGTAATTTTCCTTCTTCACTGCCAGTTCCTTCCACAGCCGGTTTTGCTTTTCAGCGTATGGACGGCGTGCAGGAGGGAACCCGCCCGTGTATCCCGCTTACTTCGCAGCAGCACATCGACTGCCTTATCCACCAGATGCTTCTGAAAGAAGCCGGAAAACAAAACGGGCAGATCTGTCTTCTGCTCCAGGCTGACCATGACTTTCTCTTCAGCCTGCTGGCCAGTCTGAAACCGGCAGGCACACTGAACATCCGTCACATTCTCTGTTTTTCAGACAAACTGCAGTTTACATCAGAAAATAAACTGTATAACCTTACCTGTCTGGAAAAAATATTCCCGCTCTATATGATCTCGGAACTGGAATATAACACGTGCTATTTTTATGACGAAATACACTCTCATTTTTATAATTTTAATCTCTTTCCGTATATGCTCCTGACAACAGACGCCGCTCTTCTCTGCAGCAGTGATTACAGCTCCGGAATGTATTTCCAGGATCCGGACGCTGTCCATATGCTCCGGCAGATTTATAACTCCTGCTATGACCAGTGTACCCGTCTGTTTGAAGCCTTTCCAATAGTTCCCGACAGGTGCGCGGAATTTCTGGACACAGTATTTGGCCTTGCGGGAGAAAAAGAACCGATGATCGGCATTCAGCCGGAAGCCTGCCTGACGCCGTTTATCAGCGGCCGTATCCTTAATGATATATTCAACCATTCCCTCCCCGGAGGCCGGGAGATCTTTACGCGCGCGAAAAACTATTTCCGCCTTAACAGCCAGAAAATAGCCGACGGCCGTTTTTTCATTTATTTTACCTATAACGGACTGACACATTTCGCGCAGACCGGACTTCTGGACGAGATCCCTGAAGTATTTTATCACCCCCTGTCATCCGCTCAGAGGATTTCCGTACTGGAAAGACTCCTGGACTGCTGCCGGAACAGAACCTACCGGATCTTAAGAGAACCTCTGAATTATCTTCCACGGAACCTTCATTTATGTGTCTGTAGCGATCAGGGAAATATTCTTTTTAAGAACAACAGCGGAGACGTAATTGTTCTCACTGTCAGAGAGACCGGACTGATAAATGCGTTCAGGGATTATATGGAAAACATGGACGACTCCTGTTTCTATGATCCCGGGGAAGCGGAAGAAATGATCCGCGGGATTATCAGAAATATCGGCTGAACGGCCGCGGCACACCTTAAAATAAAAGGGCATTTCCTGTGAAATAAAAAGATATTCCCGCATTGTCCGGCTAATCATATACGCCGAAAATGCGGGAATACGTTTTTCTTTTTCATGCACACCGATCTTATGTACATGAGATATTATATGAAGTCCTACCATGTCTTTCAATATGTGGCACAAATTGTGGGCAGTTTTTTTGCCGCATTAACATTCCATATATCGGCGCAAAAAATTGCCTGAAAAAATGCCCTTTCTGCTTGGGAAAGGGCACAAGATCAGACGTGTTTAAAGAAGATAAACCGGAAGTTCGTCCGTAATACGAACCGGTCCGCTTACATTCTCAGACTTCTTAGCCTTGTCGGAAATAAACTTCGACTGGATCTCCTCCGCGTTCGCGGGAGTGAGAACTGAAGTCTTAACTGTTTTTGCCGCTTTCGCAGCTGTCGTCTTCCTGGTGGATGCTGCCTTGGTCCTTGCGGTCTTCTTTGCCGCCGGTTTCGCCGCAGCGGGCGCTTTGGTCTCCGCAGTGGCTGCCGCAGCCTTTACTTCCTCCGCAAGTGCGTCCACTGTACTCTTCTTTGTTCCTGCGCTTGCAGCGCGTTTGATACTCTCCTTACCTACTGACACGTTTCATTACCTCCTCTGCCAATTCTCCATATTCCTTCGCGCTTCTGCTGGATTTTTTATATTCTACCACCGGTGCGCTGTTGTCCTGGGCCCATTCCACCGAACTGTCCACGCGGATAAAGTTGTCAAAAACATGAATATCCTCCAGCTCCCGCAAAGTTTCCATTGTCTGTTTAAAATAATTCTTACGGGTATCCACCTTGGTAACTACGATACCCGCAACCTGAAGTTCCGGCGTGATCTGCTGCACTTCGCTGAGAAAGTCAAACATATTCGCCAGACCGAACATGCCCCACGGGCTCGCCTCCACAGGCACGATCACCCAGTCTGAAGCGCACAGGATATTCATCACCCAGCCGCCCAGCGTAGGCGGGGCGTCAATGAGGATATAATCATAGACGCCGGAATCCTTCACCTTCTGAAGACATTTTTTCAGGATAAATTCCCTCTGCCACTTGGTAAACAGTTCATATTCGATAGAACTCATCAGAGTGGATGACGGGATCAGATCAAGATTCTCATAGGATGTATGTACGATATAATCGGTCAGATCCTTCTGCCCCCCGATCGCCCGGTAGAGATTCTTCTCTCCCGCCGCCTGTTCCAGAACCCAGTCCTCAGAAAAAAAGGAAAGGGAAAGATTGAGCTGCATATCTCCGTCGATCATCAGAACGTGCCTGCCGGCGCGGGCCATAGCCGCCCCCAGATTGGAGCATGTAGTGGACTTCCCGCTTCCGCCTTTATTATTCGTAAAACAGATGGTAATTGTCTTACCCATGGGAAAAACCTCCCTGTTACAAAACTTCTTTCTGATATTGTCAATTATACGGGATTTTTCTGTATATTTCAAGAACGAAAAGAACAGCGGGAGATGTAATTCGTGCGTTAGAGGTTGCTGCGTGCCAGTGGCACGCGTTCAGCAACGACCGGAGCGGAGCGGAGACCGAACCCGTTCGAGTCCGACACGGACTCGAACAAAAAACGGGCTAGAGCTTCATGCTCTAACCCGTTTTTTATTAGCGTGCGTTAGAGGATTCGAACCCCCGACCTTTTGGTCCGTAGCCAAACGCTCTATCCAGCTGAGCTAAACGCACATCCTTTGCGATTACCTTCGCAACAAATAGTATTCTACTTCATAATCATATTTTTGTCAACAGCTTTTTTGTTTTTTCTTAACAAAAATTCAGACAGACCGGCGCTGTCTTACGATCCTGAAGCCCCGCGCCGTCCTGCCTGTGTGTTATTCTTTTTTCAGTCTGTATCTCAGCTTTCCGCTATGTCCGTACTGTCGGCTGCATCCGATGTGCCTGAGGTATCTTCCGCTGTATCCGCAGCCACATCCTCTATCGTTTCCAGACTGTCTTCGGAGGACTTGATCAGAACAGTCACCGTATCTGCGTTGCCCTCATCATCCAGAGTTATTTTTACGATATCTCCAACCTTGATATCGTCAAAGGAAACTGCATCTGTCATCGAAGGATCCACGGTATCCACTTCCACTTCTGTCACAGCAGAGGACGCGGTACTGTCCGCTGTATCGGCCGTACTGTCTGAAGAAGCGTCCACATCTGCGGAAGCATCTGTTCCACTCTCACCGTCTGTGCTCTCCGTATCAGCGGCCGACTCGTCGCTGCCGGTATCTGCCGATGCTGTTTCTTCCGTATCCGTCGTGTCTTCCTCTGCCGTGCCGCTGTTGTTTTCCGCCGTTACAGCCGAAGCGTCCTTTTCATATATTGTGGTGTCTGTGACTGTGATCGTCTGAAAATCCTCCCCGATCTCCAGCACTGTCTTCTGATCCCCGCCGCTAACGAATGACGCTCCGGTATCTGCCGCGTCCGACGTATCGGCGCTGTCCAATGTATCGTCTGTGGAGATAGTGTCAGACTCTGCGGTATCACTTTCTGTCTCCGTACTGCCGCCATTGGAATCCTCAGGCACTGCCGCATCTTCTTTCAGTGTTCCGATATTCACCGTAATGCTGCTGCCGTCCACAGCTGTAACTTCCCCGTAGATTTCATCTTCTTCCGTTGCCG